>OLXG01000001.1_pt1 | contig 120333 bp, 97 predicted proteins | sample 1673861 | NCBI WGS metagenome assembly OLXG01 (sample SAMEA103958130, study PRJEB25191) | human gut metagenome | biome: human-associated habitat [ENVO:00009003]; feature: intestine environment [ENVO:2100002]; material: feces | place: Germany | collected 2013/2015
TTATTTCGGGTGATAGCGAGCGAAAGTGTACTGGATGTACACTGAGCGAACGTCCGCACGAAAGAACGGAAAAAGACATCCCCAAGGTTGTTAGTGATGGCGAATGTAAACCCTAGACAACAGATTTTTGTTGAATGCCGACGAAAAGAAAACACAAATCAAAGAGATGTTTAAGACAATAAAAGATTGGAGGATATGACAATGAACCTTGCTTCTATGCTGCCGTTTCTGGACGAGGAAGGACTGCAAATACTTGTGGACGGATTGATTGACGGCTCGCTGACAGACATTTCGCTTGGCGAAATTTTGCATTTTCTGAAAGACGAACAGATAAAAGAATTGTACAACCACTACGCCGCGCACCCCGAAAAGGGCGTTTCGACAACGATATTTTTCCCTTTTATGGATGACGACGATGTAGACAAGGAATTTCTCAGGCAGTTTGCCGCAGGCAAGATAAACGACGAAATACTGCCGTTTGTTTCCGACGAAGCGTTGCATTCCATAGTGGAACAATATGTAGCAAACCCTGATTGGAACCTTGACATAGACGACCTGTACCCGTTTCTCGACGACGACGACCTGACGTTGCTGCTTAAGGCGTATCTCAAACACAAGTCGTCGGCAAACGCCACGAAGCCTGCCGACAAGGACTAATCCACAAAACAACCAAAGAGCCGTCCCTGTCGGGGCGGCTCTCGGTGAAAAGAGGAGGATCTGCGAAAATCGCGGATCGACAATATTGAGCGGACACATGCTTCGCCGACGGACAGACACGCATTTGCGCCGTTTCCGGCGGCTGCAATCCTGTTTGTTTCCCGCGCTTGACTACCGACATCGGCTGCACTACTACGACAACAACACGTTGCCGCTTCCGCATTTGTACACGACTGCGCTTACAGCCGCTTGAATCAGCACAAAATTACACCGCCGCGCCCAAACATTTTGTCCGAACGTCGGCGGTTAATTTTACTTATTGACATCACCCGGAACATTTTTTATTCTTCTCTGTCGATTTTGTAAACAAATTTTCGACAACGCTAATCAAATGTTCTCAGATTTTCCTTTTTCTTTATTACTGATCGTTGTTACTCACTTCGTAATCGATTTTGATAACCGCGCCGGTCATGGTGTCGATTTTAACTTCAAACTCGTATTTAAGTCCCGTAAGTTCGCTTACATAAGTGGATTCGTATTCCACAACAGTACCTTTCTGTTCGTCAATCTTCCATTTAAGGTCGATGTCGCCGAGTTTAAGGAACAGCAGTTTGTCGCGAATGATGACGTTGAGACGGCTCGAGTAATCGATGTCCACGTTGCCGCCGTTGTCCTTTTCGCGTTCGTACTTGACAAGCGTAGCCGAGAAGTCGTACTCAAACTCGTACTTAGTGCCTTCGTAGACAAAACTCAACTCTATTTCGTCGTCGTTTTCGTCTATGGGTTCAAACGTCACGTCAACTTTGTCCTGATCCAGCAGTTCGATACCTGCGATTTTCAGCGCGTCGCTCTTTATTTTTTGCTTGATTGTTTCGATCTGTTCGTCGGTAAGTCCGTCGGGACGTTCCGCTTTCTTAGCCGTGGATTTTACTTCCAGTTTGAACACCGTTCCGCTGTCCGCCGATGTTTTTGCGGCGATCACTTCGCATTCGTACTCGAAGTTGCCTGACTTAAACTCAACTTCGTAAACCATTCTGCCGCCTTCGTAGTCCAACTTCACTTTGAGGTCGACAATGTTGCCTATGGTCACGCCCAGTTCCGCCTTGATATAGTCCTTTGCCGCGTCCAGCGCAACATCCGCGCCGATGTAACTTCCGCTGCTGGCAGTGCCGCCGCCATTGTTGTCATCGATGCCGTTAAGTATCAGCGCAAGGTCGTTTATCTTAAGTTTTACAAGTTGTTCCACACTGTATTTGCCGTCGGGGGCACTGCGCAAAATCTGCACCACCAGTCTGGCTTTTGCCACCGACAGGTCGTAGGTTGCGACAAGGTCGGTCGTTTGGTTGTTTTCTTCGGCGTTGTCACTTTGACGAGATACAATCACGTTGGGCACGACGTTGTTGTTTTTCATCGCGCTGTCAATCTGCGCCTTGACGGACTGTTCCAGTTGTTCCTTGTTTGCGTCGTTTGTTTCTACGTCAATCAGCACCGAGTTGCTCATTTCCGACAGGTAGCCCTTGCTGTACATGCTGCCTACAAGCGCGTACACAGCCACGTCCAGCGAGCAGCCGCTGAAGTCAAGTCCGCTTATCACCTGCTCGGCGTCCTCATTGCGGGCAATCACCTCGATTACTTTGCCGTCTTTGTTTACGTTGATTTCCAGGCTGGGGTTTACGTCCAGCGACACCGTCGCCGCCGAAGCCGTAACCGCGCCTTGTTTTGTCAGCCCCACAATGCCGAATACGCTTACCACCAGCAAAACAAATGCCAGTGCGCATGTAGCGTATCTCCAGTAATTGGTTCTCGCCGCCGCTCTTCTCGTCGGTGAGGTGGATTGGCAATTGGCTTTGATTTCAGCCAGGTTGTCAGGGGTGGCATTGGTAAATCCCCTGCGCACGCTTTTTTCCGTTTGTCTGTTGTTCATAGCGGTCACTCCTTAATTAGTTGTTGTAGTTTGGCCAGCGCCCGATTGTATTTACTGAGCGTTGTCGATAGAGGCAATCCCAACATGTCTGCAATCTCGCGATGCTTAATTCCGCCTACCGCGTGCATAACCACAATCTGACGTTCCGTCGCGCTTAGTTTGGCAAGGCAACCTTGCACCAGCAACTTGTCGTTGACGTTCATGCGCTCGTTGCCTGCAAATTGCTGTTCCAGTTCCTCGTCGGTGACGTCTGCGAAACGCTTGTTCAGGTTAAACCTGGCATAGCACATATTTTTAGCGATGGTCAGTATCCACGCCATGGGTTTACCGTGCGAAGTGTACGACGCCGCCTGCTCGTAAATCTTGACAATGCAGTCGTGCATGACGTCCTCTGCGTCGTACTTGTTGCGAAGTACCGACAGAGCATAAGCATATACGGATGTGCCTACAAGGTTGTACAGTCTTTCCAATGCGGTATCGTCACCCTCTGCAAGTGCGTTAAGGCACCTGTCAATCTCCCGGGAGGATGGTGGATTGTTGTTTTTGTTGGGCTTCATTTGTAACCTCTTTTCAATCAGTCAATGCCAAAGCAGCAAGTTTTATTGCAACCAATTGGTAAATTTTGAAAAATTTTCGTTTTTTTGCGGTAATCAGACGACAAGTATTGTTACAAAACGATAAACAAGCGTATTAAGAACAACAGCCAAATAAGCAAAAACGCCTTGAAACAAGCGGCAAAACCGATTGTTTCAAAGCGTGTGCGTGCAATTTGTCAGACGCAACTACTCGTCGTCCTCGTCGTCCTCGTCCCCGTCATCGTCCTCGTCGTCATCATCGTCGCTTTCTTCGCCGTTGTCCTCGTAATCGTCGTCGAAGTCGTCGGGATAATCGTCGGGGTAGTCCTCCAGTTCCGTGTCCGGGTTGTCCTCGTCATACTCTTCGTCATCGTCGTCGTCCTCGTCCAACTCCTCAAGCGGAATTACCGTATCGTCGTCGGCAGGGTCGGTGGTATCTTCGTCGTCGAGATAGGTACGCCAATCGTCGTTGTCCTCGTCGATGTCGTCGCTTACCTGTTGCGAGGCGCGGGCAAGGCAGTTTTCACACATATCCTCATCCATACCGATGTACGCCGCCTTGCATGAGGGGCAAAGTTTAAGCGGCTCTTCTTCGTCAATGATGTCATCCAGCAAAACAAGTTTGCTTTCCAAACCCAACTCCGACTTGCAAACGTCGCACATTTCTTCCGTTTCGGGTATGTAGTTCAGTTCGCAACGGGGGCACTTTTTGTATTTAACTTTTCCCATAAATCACCGATATAATTTAGTCGTCCTTTTTGACGCCCGTATAATTTAGCATTATTCTTGACAAATGTAAACTGTTTTTCACCGATTTGTTGTACATTATTTTGTCAAATGTGAAAAATTATGAAAATTTCCCACAAAAAGTCGGCATTTTTGACGAATCGGCAGTAATTTTACGCCACGTTGCAACCGCCGATATTCAAAAGCCAACGAAACAGACAGCGTTTGGCTACTTCATCGCACGGCGAAACATTACACGAAAAGCGGCAAATGACGGCAGCGTGCGCCTCTATTTGTCGTCGCTTTCGTCGTCTTTGTCAAACACAGATGTCGCGCCGTCGTTTTGCGCAGCAGGCAGTCCGTGTTGTTCGGCGTCGTCAATCGTAAGACCTTTTTGTTTGCAGAGTTTTACAAGGCGCACAATGTGCACGGCGACAAGAGCGAAGTTCATCACCCACACCGAAGCCGACTTGATAAGAATGCCGTACACCACAAACACTACCGCGCCCACGATGTTGACAATGCGTATGGTGCGTTCGTCCTTCATAAGAAAAGACACCAGCACCAGCGCGGCGGCGAGCAGCCCCAGCCATTCCACAAAACTACCGTAATCGAACACATTGTTTTTAATCCATTCCAACACAAGAAACCTCCTTGCGCAGTGCAGACCACTCAATCCGCGCGCAGTTTTGTAACATCTTCTTTAACTCGGAAACATAGTATAGCAAACGTTTTCCGAAAATGCAATACCTTTAATATAAATAGTCGTTTTGTTTAATCAAAATTATTCTATTCCATTTTACTTTACATTTCATTTTACACGCTGTTTTCTGCCGTCACGCCTGCAAAAATAACCGTCACAGGCAAATCGGTGCCGCAATCGGATTTTTCCATTTCCGTTGCAAAATCAACGCTGCCGCCGCGCCCTATTTTGGTACATTTACATTGACAATGTGCCGTCAAATTGGTACAATAGTTGTGTGGAAAAACCACTCGGAGGACGTACGATGAGCAAAATAGTTGTGGGTATCGCAGGCGGCACCGGTTCGGGAAAAACTACCGTCGCAAAGAAGATTCTTCAGGCGTTTGACAAAAACGCAGTCATTTTGTCGCACGACTACTACTACAAAGAATACCCGGATTTGCCCATCGAGGAAAAACGAAAACTCAACTACGACCACCCCGACAGCCTGGATACAGACCTGCTTGTGCAGCACATAAAGGCACTCAGAGCAGGGCAATCCATCATGCACCCGACGTACGACTTTTCCACCCACAGCCGCAACGCCAACTGGTCGCGCATGGACAGCGCAGACCTGATAATCGTTGAAGGCATACTTATTTATACCAACAAGGATTTGTGCGACCTTTGCGACATCAAACTGTTTGTGGACACAGACGCCGACGTGCGCTTTATACGCCGCCTGCGCCGTGACGTAAACCGCCGCGGACGTAGTATGGAATCGGTAATTACGCAGTACCTGTCCACGGTAAAGCCCATGCACGAACAATTTGTTGAGCCCAGCAAGGCAAAAGCCGACCTTATCATCCCCGAGGGCGGACACAACACCATTGCCGTGGGAATGATTGTGGACGCCATCCGCAAAATGATGAAAAACGAGCAATAAACAATGAAGATACAACTTGACGGCATAAGCAACGCCCGTGACATCGGCGGAATACCCGTCGACGGCGGCATTGTCGCGACGGGCAGACTTCTGCGAAGCGGCGAACACAGCCGAATTACGGAAAGCGACGGCAAACGACTTGCCGCGTGCGGACTACGGCGCGTAATAGACCTGCGCACCGCCGCCGAACGCGACAACGTGCCCGACCGCAAAATAAACGGCGTGGAATACGTCAACATACCCATAATACAGGCAACAACTTTCGGCATAAGTTACGAAAGTGCCGACGGCCCCACAATAGCACTCAAACTGCAACAGGGCATACGCCGCATGCGCGACAAAGGCGAAACACCCGAGGAACACATGCAGGAACTGTACGGCAGATTTGTGCGCAACGACCACTGTCGCGAACACATCGGTCAGTTTGTGCGTTTGCTTGCGGACAACCCGACGGACGGCGCAACGCTGTGGCATTGCAGTGCAGGCAAGGATCGCGTGGGCGTTTGCACAGCCGTACTGTTGCACTGTCTTGGCGCAAGCCGCGAACAAATAAAAGCCGACTACATGCTGACCAACGAACTTACGCGCGACAACATGACGTCGGTAGTAAACAAAGTGCGCCCCTGCGTGTCGCCCGAAATGATGCAACTTGTGCTGAAAATGCTGTATGTGGACGAGAGTTACATAGACACGTTTTTTGCCGAATGTGACAGATTGTACGACGGCATTGACGGTTACGTTGCGGCAATAGGCGTGACCGACGAACACAAACGCAAACTTGCGGAAAACTACATACTGCATTGACAAACTTCCGTGCAATGCAACAAAAAGGTTTTCGGATAATTTGCACAAATCGTTGATTCGACAAGACGGGTAACTTGTAACTGTTTTGCCGGCAGCAACAAATAATGTACGAAGTTGTACAGACATAAAAAAATCCTTTTCGATTTTGTTCGAAAAGGATTTTTTGTTTCGTATTAAGTTTTTACGACAAACTACTTGTTTTCGGTTTCGTTGTCAGCGGTTGTTTCGCTGCCTTCGGTGTTGTCGTTGTCGCCGTAGTGAACGCGACCGTTGATTACGTTTGCACCTTCAGGTTGCTTGGGTTTAATGCACAGAAGTACAACGATGCCTACTGCGGACAGACCTGCGATTACGTACAGAACAATCTTCCACGCGTCAACCTTCTTGGTTGTTTCGGCGTCGGTTTTCTTAGCGTTTACGTACAGGTTGAGGGTAACGACAGACTTCTGACCTTCGCGGTCAACGCCTTCGTGACCGTACTTGTCGACGAACGTGTAGATTACGCGGTACTTAACGTCGTCCTTGTTTGCGCTTACATCGTCGTTTGTTGCAAGAATACCGCTGCCGGATACGATGTCGGAGTAACCGTCAACCACCTTGGTGTCGGCTGTCGTGTCGTAAATCTTCGTCCAGTTGCCGTCGATTTTCTTTTCAATAACATAGTTGACGGTAATGTAGCTGTAACTGTTGTCGCTGTTTTTGCCGTCGTCACTGAATGTGAACAAAGACGTGGATGTCGTGATGGAGTAACGCGTACCTGCAGTAATTCCCTTGGAAACGAGTTCGTCAAACTTGGTTGAGTTGACGGTAACCACGGGGCTGTCTACGTCCTGCGTATTTACGGTAATAAGCGCAGACTTGGCAACGATTGAGGATTCTTCGAGTTTGTATTCGTACTTGTCTTTCTTCGTTTCGCCTTCTGCGGGTTCGTCTGCTTCTTCAATCTTGGTAGGACGAACGACAACCAGGCGGAAAGCCCACACGCCCACGCTGTTGACGTCTACTTCCTTGCCTGCTTCGGCGTGGTTTGCATTTGCGAAATCTCCGGGATACTTGCCTGGCTTGAAGTATTGAAGATAAATCTTGTCTGCACTGCTTTCCAGTTTGCCGTCGGTGCCGAAAGTACGCGTCATACCGGTAAACAGGTTGTCGGCTTCGGTTTTGTCAAGGTTTTCGCTTACGGTAATTTTACCCAGTTCAAGAAGTGCCTTGCTGAGTACGCTGAGACCGCGCTTGTCTACGGTGCCGTTGTCGGCTGCGATAAACGCGTCGATTTTATCCTGGTTGGCAGTTACCGTCGGCGTTGTTTCTTCGGCAAGCGCTACCGCCGAAACACCCAGCATTCCGACAAGAAGAGTCAATGCCAATACTAAACTGATGATTTTTTTCACGATTGTTCCTCCGAGGGGCAGCATTGCCGCCCGTCTTTTTAGGGCAAAAGGGTATAAATCGCCCTACATACCCCATTATTTTACAATTTATTTGAGCGGTTGTCAACACTTTGCCCGATATTACTACAAAAACCGGGCAATTTGCGACGTTCAGTCAAGGTTGTCGGACGTTTGCGGCTGCTCGAAAAGGGGCACACCGTCCTCGTCGCCGTCGCTGTCGGCAAAGTTTTCCACAAATTTGGCAATGTCGAAGCGTTTCCACGGCTCGGTAAGGGGCGGATACGCCACAAACACCATACGTTCCTTGCTGACGGGATGGGTAAGTTCCAGTTTGTATGCCCACAGCGACAGATTTTGTCCGCGGACGATGTCTCCGCCGTAGCGTGCGTCGCCGTACACGGGACATCCGATCGCGCTCATCTGCACACGGATCTGGTGGCTGCGCCCGGTGCCAAGCTGCACCTTGACAAGGCTAAGATTGTCCTCGCTTTGCAACACTTCGTAACTGAGTTCGGCACGTTTGGCGTCGTGATCGCCGAACGTTGCCACGTACACCGTGTTGGTGAGAGGATTTTTCTTAAGGTAGTTTACCAGCGTGTCCTTGCGCTGTTTGGGCGTGCCGACAACCGTGGTAAGGTAAGTCTTGACCATGTCGCCGTCGACGATTTGCTTGCTGAGGCGTTCCGCCGCTTTGCTGTTTTTGGCGAACACCATTACGCCGCCCGTGGGACGATCGAGACGATGCACCAGCCCGAGATAGACGTTGCCCGGCTTGTCGTACTTGTCCTTGATGTAGCCCTTAAGCAGGGTCAGCAGGTCTATGTCGCCGCTTGCGTCGGCCTGGCTCGGAATATTTTGCGGTTTGACGACAACAAGAATACTGTTGTCCTCGTGCAAAATCGTGACGTCATCCATTGTAAAATTTCTGCTCATTGTAACTCCGTTTTGGAATAAATTGTATCGAAAAAGACGATACGTATTGTAAATTTCGTGACTATGTTGCCGTCAGTCAAGTACTCGCGACAGGTAGATTTCCTGTTCGCCGCCATCGATAAAACAGTAAAACAGGCAACGCCGACATGCCCGACTACAGACAAAATTACAGTTGTGTTGTCGTGGCTGCAGTCAACACAACCGTAGTAATGCACAACGTTTGTTGTTACCTTAGGACGAAAAATCGTCATGTTTTTCACCCAAACGTTGCCGCCTGCACACGAATATATATTATATACTAATTTGCCGAACTTGGCAACCTTTGCAATGCGGAAAGAAACGACGTTGTATTTTACTCGGACGGCGGAGAGTGGCACAGATTGACACAGCTGGGACGGGCGACAAGGTAAACAGACTGCCGTCGGCACTATATTTCGGCACTTACCATACTTGCCTCCCGGCGAGGGTGTGCCAATATACGCCGTCGTTAATACCTCAACAGGCCGCTGGCGCCGCACGGCAGCACCACCCCGCCTTCGTCTGTAGGCAGGCACACCTCGTAGGCTTCCACCGTCGCTTTGTCCGCCCCGGGGATACTACGCTTAAGGATGTTGCTCAGCACGGCAGGTTGCAACCCCGTCGTGTAACTGTTGATAAGCACAAACAGCGGATTGTCGCTGAGTACGCCTGCGCACAAATCCACAAAGTCGCAGATATCTTCTTCAATTTTCCACACTTCGCCGTTGCTTCCGCGTCCGTAACTGGGTGGGTCCATAATGATGGCGTCGTAACGGCGACCGCGGTTGATTTCGCGTTTGACAAACTTGCGGCAGTCGTCCACGATGTACCGCACCGGACGGTCGGCAAGTCCGCTGAGGGCGACGTTTTCACGGCAACGTTCCACCATATTTTTGGCGGCGTCCACGTGACAAACGCTTGCACCTGCCGACAGACACGCAACCGTTGCGCCGCCCGTGTATGCAAACAGGTTAAGCACGTTTATCGGGCGGTTTGCGCCTTTTATGAGGTCAATCATAGTTGCCCAATTGGCGGCTTGCTCGGGGAAAAGTCCCGTATGTTTGAAACCCATCGGCTTGACGGCAAAGGTCAGGTCGCGCCAGGAAATATGCCACTCGTCGGGGACGGGTTTGTTGTATTCCCAGTGTCCGCCGCCGCTGCTTGAGCGCAGGTACCGCGCGTCGGGGCGCAGGATTTTGTCCAGCGGTTTTGCCGCATGCCATATCACCTGCGGATCGGGGCGCAGAAGCACGACGTTGCCCCACCGTTCCAACTTTTCGCCGTCACCGGTGGCAATTATTTCGTAATCTTTCCATTCGTTGTTGATTTTCATGATTTTATTATACCGCAAGCCGCGGTTTTTCTCAACTGTTTGCAACAATGTGCGCGACCTTGACTTTTGCGTCGAACACAAACGAACGGACATCGCGACGAAAGGCAGATTTTACCCTTTACATAATGTACGGCTTATTACTGCGTTTACGTCGTAGTAAAGCGCGATACACAAAAAAAACAGACCCCGTCCGAAGTCTGTTTTACTGTTTGTTTTAATTTACATTGTATGTTGTTCTGTATAAACCGCCGCACATAGCAAAATTTTTACCACTGGCGATTGAAATTATCTGTTGCTTTTACAACAGTTGCATTACAGCACTAAGTGCGCTGATGTAAACAATGCCTACAATAATGTTGATTACCAGCGTTACTGCAGAAATTACGATAGCGGCAATCGCAAGACCTCTGCCTTCGTCGTTCATCTCTTGAGAATCCCTGTAACCGAGTATACCCAAAATCAATCCTACCAACGGGATGAAAAACGAGAAAATAAAGCCAATCAACGCTTTGTTGTTTTTCTGTCTGGGCGCGGTTTCGGTAGCAACCTTTACTCCGCAGTTCGGGCAAACATATGCATTATCCGAAATCTCTTTACCACAATTTTTGCAATACATTTTTTCTTCCTCCGTGTTTTTTCTCTTATTGTATCACATATGTGATTGAATGTCAATACATATGTGGTTTATTTATTTCACAAAAGTATTGTATTATTTTACAAAAGGGGAAAACTCGTTACTATGGATGTATTGAAAAGAATAGAAGAATTACGAATACAAAAGGGCTGGACGATGTACAAACTAAGCAACGAAGCCGACCTTACGCCATCTACACTTGCAAACATGTACGCAAGAGGCACAAGCCCGTCTATTGCCACTCTTACAAACATATGCAGGGCACTGGGAATAAGCCTGTCTGATTTTTTCAAGGAGAACAGCGAAGAAACTGACAAAAACACGCTTGTGCAGAAGTTTGACAAACTTAACGACGAACAGCAAAAAGCCGTCATTACAATAATCGACGGCATGCAAAAATAGTCCGAAATGGCGCCAAAAATATATACGTATTGCCTTTTTGACAACATTACACAAAAAAACTCACCGATTGTTTCGGTGAGTTTTTATTATTTACGACTTTTTTTTACATGACTGATTATTGATTTTACAAACAATACGCTGCAACTGCGCCACGCTGAGCGCAACAAAGTACGCATTGCGCAATCGAAATATCTCGCGAAATCATTCCTTTCGACTATTGCTACTTATTGCAATAAGCATAATTATAGACGATCGGTACCTTTCCGGGGGATCCTTCGGCTACGCTCAGGATGACTTAATTACATGAGCAAAGTTTATTAGAAAACGTTTCGAACTTTGAAATGATATTTATAAAAAATCCCTTAATAATCAATAATACACTTTTTCAAGGGTGAGACCTTTTGCAGGAAGGGTACGAAAAGCAAGGCGTTTGCCGTCAAGCATGTTTTGCACGTCGGTCAAATCGTAACGTCCGCTGCCGACAGCCACAAGCAGACCGCACATAATGCGCACCTGATTGTACAAAAAAGCGTTGCCGTTGACGGTAAAACAAATTACGTCTTCCGGGTGCGCCGTCACGTCAAAGGAATTGATTGTGCGCACCGTCCCCTTAAGGTTGCTGCCGGTGTTCTGAAACGCGGCAAAGTCGTGCGTACCGACAAGCAATTTTGCCGCGGCTTGCATGGCTGCTACGTCCAACAGTTTGTAAACCTGCGCGTGCGTCGCGTCGAGAAGGGGTCTGCGCACGGGCGAAACGTACACGCGGTACACGTAAGTTTTGCTTACCGCCGAAAAACGCGCGTCAAAGTCCTCCTCCGCTATTTCGGCAGAGGTCACCGCAACGCTGCCGGGAAGCGCAAGGTTTACGCCCAGACACAACTTGTACGGATTAACATCGCGGTCGGCAAAAAAATGTACCGTTTGCCCTTTTGCATGCACTCCGACGTCCGTTCGGCCTGCGGCATACACACGCACGAAGTCGCAATCGAAGTATTTGCCGAGTGCGTGCTCCACTGCGTCCTGCACCGAATTGCCGTTTGTCTGGCTTTGCCAGCCGCAAAAATCCGTGCCGACGTATTCAATTGTAAGTTTTATTTTTTGCATTTTGCATCAACCTGATTTTTGTCGACAACAAACTTTTGCCCATCCGGCGCTAAAAATACAGCCACGTGATATTTGCCCAACTTTGCTGATTACAATACACCACAAACACACCTACAAACACCGAAACTGTCACAAACGCGCCAACCGCGTCGCGCCAGCCGAGATGCATTTTGTTCAATTGCGTGCGCTTGTCCGAGCCTTCGTAACAGCGGCTGTTCATGGCGTTTGCCAGTTCGTCCGCGCGACGGAATCCGCCCACAAGCAGCGGAATAAGGATAGGAATAAAAGCCTTTGCACGCTTGATAATGTTGCCCGTGTCGAAGTCCGCGCCACGTGCCTTTTGCGCACGTATTATGCGGTCGGTTTCTTCGATAAGTCCCGGTATAAAGGACAGTGTAAGGCTCATAATAAGCGCAAGATCCCTGACGGGGAAACGCAAAACCTTGAGTGGCGACAGCAAACTTTCGATTGCGTGCGTAAGGTCAACAGGCGTTGTCGTAAGGGTGAGAATGTTTGAACCGACAACAAGCAACATAAGCCGCAACAACATTTTTGCCGCAAACTTGATACCTTCGTCGTAAATTTCCAGTATCCACCAGCTCCACAGAAGCGTGCCGCGCTTGGTGAAAAACAAGTTGAGTACCGCCGTAAACAACAGCAGTACGAAAATGCCCTTGACCGACTTGAGTATGCTGCCGACCGGTACGCGCGACAGGGCAATTACCACAAGCAAAAACAGCGTGATTGCACCGAACACGGCAAAACTCGTCACGAAAAATATACCAACCATAAACAGCAGGCACAGCACCAACTTTACACGGGCGTCCATACGGTGAACAAATGACTCCGCCATGTAGTACTGACCGAAGGTAACGTCACGAAACATGTTCGTCACCCCCTTTGTCCGAGCCGCCTCTCAACGCGCACACCGCCGCAAATACATCGTCAACCGACAGTGCGTCGTCGGGCAAAGCGTAACCTGCCGCTTCCAGTACGTTGCAGAAACGCGCCATATGCGGCACTTCCAGTCCCAGCGCGGTAATTTCTTCTTCCTTGCGGAACAGCGCGCGTGTCGGCAGGTCATATGCAACGTTGCCGTCGCTGAACACAATCACGCGGTTGGCGTTTTCGTACACTTCGTTCATGTCGTGCGACACCATCACCACCGTTACGCCGTTTTGTTTGTTAAGGTGTCTGACCAGCGACAAAATTTCTCTTTTGCCGTTGGGGTCAAGCCCTGCAGTCGGCTCGTCCAGCACAAGCAGCGACGGGTTGGTGACAAGCACCCCTGCCAGAGCGACACGACGTTTTTCGCCGCCGGACAAGTCGAAGGGTGACTTGTTGCGCACCTCGTCAAAGTTCATTCCGACGGTAAATAGCGCATTACGCGCAAGTTCCTCGTGCTTTTCCGCGGGTATGTCGAAGTTTCTAAGTCCGAAACAGACGTCGTCATACACGGTGTCGGCAAACAGTTGGTACTCCGGATACTGGAACACCATACCTACCTGTCGGCGCAACGCCTTGAGGTCGGGCTTTTTGGCGGAAAGGTCTATCCCAAGCACCGACATATTGCCGTTTTGCAGCCGCACCAACGCGTTGAAATGCTGCAAAAACGTGCTTTTGCCGCTTCCCGTATGACCCACAATGGCAACAAACTCGCCACGCTTGATGTCCAGCGACACATCGCTAAGTGCATAAACCTTGTTTTTGTCTCTCTTTTTTGTGCTGTAACTGAATGCGACATGCTCGGCGTACACCGCGCTGTCCTGCGGCGCGATAAACGGCGTTATCTGAGATTTTTGCATACCGCACCCCCTAACGCAACGTCATCGTGGCAATGTTCGTCCACATCGAAGCCTGCCGCTTTAAGTTTTTTTGCAAGTTCAACGGTGCGCGGCGCGCGAAGTCCCACATCCGCAAGTACCTTGTCATCGGCAAAAACCTCGTCGGGCGTGCCGCTTGTCACAATGTGCCCGTGGTCCATCACAAACACCTTGTCGCAGTCCACAACCTCGTCGGGGAAGTGCGTAATAAGTACCACCGTCATGCCTCCCTTGTTAAGTTTGTGCGCGACGGCAAGCACTTCTTTTCGTCCCTGTGGGTCAAGCATAGCCGTCGATTCGTCCAGCACAAGCACGCGCGGCTTTATTGCCAGCGCGCCCGCAACGGCAATGCGCTGTTTTTGACCGCCGCTTAGTGCCGACGGGCTACGCTTGGCAAATTCCGACATGTCCACAAGTGTCAACGCCTCGTCTACCCGCGCGCGTATTTCTTCCGACGGCAACCCGAGGTTTTCCGGTCCGAACGCCACGTCCTCTTCGACAATGCTTGCCACCATCTGGTTGTCGGGGTTCTGAAACACCATTCCCACCGACCTGCGTATGTCGAAAATCGCGTTTTTGTCCGTCGTGTCCATGCCGAACACCGTCACTTTTCCCGTCTTGGGCAGCAACAACCCGTTAAGCAGTTTGGCAAGCGTGGACTTTCCGCAACCGTTGTGTCCGACAAGCGCGACAAAAGAGCCCTCGGCAAGTTGAAGGCTTACGCCTTCCACGCCGACGGCAGGCGAAGCAACGCCCTGTTCGTCGTAGGTTTTGTAGTAGTAGGACACGTTGTCCAGACTGATTGCGATTTTTTCGTCCACCGATTTACTCCGTTTGAAAATTTGCAAGCGCAAATGATTTGTTTTCCTTACTGAACTTATATTATACAATTTTTCCGCACTTTTGGCAAACATATGTACGTCGCGCCGATAAATTCACTCTAAAAAACTGTCCGCACCTGTTTTTCAATATATTGACAAACATCAGCAATTACACAATCGTGATTGTTCAATCAATCGACTAAGCCTTTTCGGAAAAATCCAAAACATTATTTCGGGCAAAATCTTCGCGCAAATCAACAAAAAAAGGCGGCTGCTACTAAGCAGTCGCCCTTTTGTGGCTTGAAGAGATTAAGTTAATTACTTAATGATCTTGGATACAACGCCGGAACCAACGGTGTGGCCGCCTTCACGAATAGCGAAACGCAGACCTTCTTCCATTGCGATCGGGGTGATCAACTCAACTTTGATGTGAGTGTGGTCGCCGGGCATAACCATTTCCACGCCGGGGTCAAGTTCGATAGAACCTGTAACGTCCGTTGTACGGAAATAGAATTGAGGACGGTATCCCTTGAAGAACGGGCTGTGACGTCCGCCTTCTTCCTTGGTCAGAACGTAAACCTGACCTTCGAATTCACGGTGAGGTGTAACGCTCTTCGGTTTAGCAACAACTTGTCCTCTTTCGATTTCTTTACGGTCGATACCGCGAAGAAGAAGACCAACGTTGTCACCTGCAAATGCTTCGTCAAGAAGTTTGCGGAACATTTCGACGCCCGTAACAACGGATGTCTTGATTTCGTCCTTCAGACCAACGATTTCTACGGGGTCGGAAGGTTTAACGCTACCACGTTCTACACGGCCGGTTGCAACCGTTCCGCGTCCGGTGATGGTGAATACGTCTTCAACGGGCATAAGGAAGGGCTTGTCGGTGTCACGTGCGGGTGTGGGGATGTAAGCGTCAACAGCGTCCATAAGGTCAAGGATGGGCTTGTAAACGGGGTCGTTGATGTCGTGGTTACCGGCTTGGTAAGCGTCCATAGCAAGCTTAGCGGAACCCTTGATGATGGGAAGGGTGTCGCCGGGGAAGTCGTACTTACTGAGCAGTTCACGGATTTCCATTTCAACGAGTTCGAGAAGTTCGGGGTCGTCAACAAGGTCGGTCTTGTTCATGAACACAACGATGTAGGGCACGCCAACCTGACGAGCAAGAAGGATGTGTTCGCGAGTCTGAGGCATCGGGCCGTCAGCGGAAGAAACAACGAGGATTGCGCCGTCCATCTGTGCAGCACCGGTGATCATGTTTTTAACGTAGTCCGCGTGGCCGGGGCAGTCAACGTGAGCGTAGTGACGCTTGTCGGTTTCGTATTCTACGTGTGCGGTATTGATTGTAATACCACGAGCTCTTTCTTCGGGAGCCTTGTCGATTTGGTCGTAAGCCATAACTTGCGCACCGTTCTTCATAGCCATAACCATGGTGATGGCAGCCGTCAATGTGGTCTTGCCGTGGTCAACGTGGCCGATAGTACCAATGTTTACGTGCGGTTTGCTTCTGTCAAACTTTGCTTTTGCCATTGTAGTAGTTCCTCCTGATTGTTAATGTTAGGAAAATTTGTTTGAAAATTTAACTTTCGAGTAGATTATACCCTATTTTTCCGTTTTGGTCTACACTTTTTCAAAAGTTTCCAAAACTATTTTGCGGCACCGTCTTTGACGATTTTGTCACGGACGGATTTGGGTACTTCCGCAAAGTGGTCGAACTGCATGCTGTAGTTGCCGCGTCCCTGAGTACGACTGCGAAGGTCGGTTGCGTAACCGAACATTTCCGCAAGGGGGATAAACGCGTCGATTACCTGCACGCCGTTGCGCATTTCGATACCGGATACGCTGCCGCGACGAGCGGTTACGTTGCCCATGACGTCGCCGAGATATTCTTCGGGAAGGGTGATTTCCACCTTCATCATAGGCTCCAGCAGTACGGGGTCTGCGATTGCCGCAGCATTTTTGAAAGCAAGGCTACCTGCAATCTTGAATGCCATTTCGCTGCTGTCCACGGGGTGGAAACTACCGTCGTACACGGTAACTTTGAAGTCCACCATTTCGTATCCTGCAAGAGGACCGTTTTTGCTGGCTTCGATGATACCGTTGTTGATGGGCTGGATGTATTCCTTGGGAATGCTTCCGCCGACGGTTGCGTCGACAAACTCGTAACCTTTGCCTGCTTCCTGGGGTTCCATACGAATCTTACAGTGACCGTACTGACCTTTACCGCCGGACTGACGCACGTACTTGCCTTCCGCTTCCACACTCTTGCGAATGGTTTCACGGTAGGATACCTGCGGCTGACCGATGTTTGCTTCCACCTTGAATTCACGCAACAGTCTGTCTACGATGATTTCCAGGTGCAACTCGCCCATACCTGCGATGATGGTTTGTCCGGTTTCCTGATCGGTGTATGTCTTGAACGTGGGGTCTTCTTCCGCCAGTTTGATAAGCGCAAGGGTCATCTTTTCCTGACCTGCCTTGGTCTTGGGTTCGATGGCAACCTTGATTACCGGTTCGGGGAACACCATGCTTTCCAGCACGATGGGATCCTTTTCCACACACAGAGTGTCGCCCGTGGTCGTGTCTTTCAAACCGACAAGAGCAACGATTTCGCCTGCGTATGTTTCGGGGATTTCTTCACGCTGAGCGGCGTGCATCTGCAACACTTTGGTTACGCGTTCGCGCTTGCCCTTGGTGCTGTTGTACACGTAACTGCCTGCCTGAAGAGTACCGCTGTAAACGCGGCAGTAGCACAGCTTGCCTACAAACGGGTCGGCGACAATCTTGAACGCAAGTCCGCAGAACGGTTCGTCGTCGTCGGTTTTGCGTACGATTTTCTTGTCGTGATCCTTCACGTCGAAGCCCACCACGTGGTCTACGTCTACGGGGCTGGGAAGGTAGTCGCAAATTGCGTCCAGCAACTTCTGAATACCCTTGTTTTTGTAAGCCGTACCGCACAGAACGGGATTGACCTTAAGTTCGATTACTGCTTTACGAAGAGCCTTTTTGATTTCGTCTACGGACAGATCGCCTTCGGCGAAAAACTTTTCCATAAGTTCGTCGTCGGTACCGGCAACAAACTCGACAAGTTCCTCGTGAGCAAGGTTGACCTCGTCAATCATATCGGCGGGGATTTCGCCCTCGTCTATCTTCATGCCCGTGGGGTCATTGTAGAAAAATGCTTTCTTGGTGATGACGTCTACGATACCGCGGAATGTCTCTTCCTTGCCGATGGGCAATTGAATGGGCATTGCGTTTGCCTTGAGGCGTTCGCGCATCATCTTGACAACGTTGTGGAAGTTTGCGCCGTTGATGTCCATCTTGTTGACGAACGCAATACGCGGAACGTTGTACTTGCTGGCCTGGTGCCATACGGTTTCGCTTTGCGGTTCTACACCGCCCTTAGCGCAAAATACCGCCACGGCTCCGTCCAGCACGCGGAGTGAACGCTCGACTTCTACGGTGAAGTCCACGTGTCCCGGGGTGTCGATAAGGTTGATACGGTAGTCTACGTTGTTGTAGTGGTTGAGCCAATGGACTGTGGTTGCGGCGCTGGCGATGGTGATACCGCGCTCCTGCTCCTGAGCCATACTGTCCATGACTGCCGTACCTTCGTGTACCTCACCCAGTTTACGAGTTTTACCGGAGAAGAACAAAATACGTTCGCTGGTAGTTGTCTTACCTGCGTCGATGTGCGCCATAATACCGATGTTACGCACATTTTGCAGCGGATAAATTCTTGCCATTACCGAATAAACTCCCTATATTACCATCTGAAATGCGCAAATGCCTTGTTGGCTTCTGCCGCTCTGTGCATTTCTTCCTTTCTCTTGAATGCGCCGCCTTGTTCGTTGGCTGCATCCATGAGTTCGCCTGCCAGGCGTTGGTACATGTTGCGGTCGCTGCGTTTGCGAGCGAACAACACCAGCCAACGGATAGCCAATGTCTGACGTCTTTCGGGACGTACTTCCATAGGTACCTGGTAGTTTGCGCCGCCTACGCGTCTTGCTTTGCACTCCAGCATAGGCATAAGATTGTTGATTGCTTTGTTGAACACTTCCATGGGGTCTTGTCCCGTCTTGGCTTTGATTTCGTCAAATGCGCCGTAGACGATTTCCTGGGCAGTACCCTTCTTGCCGTCCTGCATGACCTGGTTGATTACCTTGGTTACAACCTTGCTGCCATACACGGGATCGGGAAGAACGTCCCTCTTGGGGACACCACTTCTTCTGGGCATGTGTTTTTACCTCCTGTTTAGAATAGATTTAATTTTGTTCTTACCAATACAGCCAACTCGACGCGTCGCTCCACCGACGCGGAGAAACTTCTGCACCATCCGCAAACATGTTGCGGGGCATACTGCTTACGGAGAAAAGTCAAAATTAAACAATCCGACTATTCACCAATTGAACTGTAGTTAGGTTTGTCCCTGCCAAACAACGGGCTTAGTTCTTGGGACGTTTTGCGCCGTACTTGCTGCGGGCTTGTCTGCGGTTTGCAACGCCGGAAGCGTCCAATGTACCACGGATAATGTGGTAACGGATACCGGGCAGGTCACGAACTCTGCCGCCGCGAATCAATACAACGCTGTGCTCTTGAAGGTTGTGACCTTCGCCGGGAATGTAGCATGTACCTTCCATACCGTTGGTACGGCGTACACGTGCAATCTTACGCAGAGCCGAGTTAGGCTTTTTGGGAGAAGTAGTGGTTACGTTGAGGCATACGCCGCGCTTCTGAGGACAACTGTCCAAAAGGGGAGACTTGCTCTTTTCGACAGCACTCTTTCTTCCTTGCTTAATCAATTGGTTGATTGTTGCCATTTTTTTACCTCCTTTCAATAGTGAATGTCGGATTCCTAAACGGATTTCCATATATACACGGGGTCGGACCCGGGTATAACTGTTTTTGCCGGCAGTTGCAAACGCAACCAAGCCGCAATTGTTGTGTGCGAATTACTTACGGACGGTACCTACCGCGCCCGTGGGCACGTCAACGCCGTACTCGTCGGCAAGTTGGCGCATAGTGCCGCGTACCGCATAGGGTACGTCTGCGCGTCGCGCCTCCGCCTTAATGCAATCGGCGTATTCCGCATCGACGTCCTCCGCAATGCGTATTTCGGCAATGTTGTGGTTTTTCAATTCACGTAGTATCTGCTTTTTGCCTACTACTACACTACCAAGTTCGTTATCCATACGTCACCAACGTATATTTTAGCAAATTGTGTCCAAGCCGTCAAGCAAATAAACAAATGCTGTTTGTAGTTTATTTATGGTGGGAGGGGGAGAGATGTGAAATGCGGGGAAGGGGAAACTTGTTGGAAAAGTTTTCCCGCCCCAGCCAAGCGAGATTCGAACACCGTAGCCGCTTGCGGTGCGAAGCAGCAAATTGCCCGTCAACCGAGTGCAGTGCAAGGCATTGGAGCGAAGCTGTACTAGAGGTACAGCAAGCGACAATAACGCCGCAATGTGCCGATTGACGGGCAATTTGCCACGGTGCTTTGAATGGAGATTGGCTTACCCTACCCCTTCAAACAACTTTGGGTAGAGGTAATCGACGAATTATATTTTGTTTTTTAATTTGCATACGTTGACAACGTTTATTTCTATGGTGAATTGTCGTTACGAGTCAATCTTTTCAAAATTACCAAATTGTGTTATATATATGTCAACGCTGTTGAGAATTTTTGCCGATTTCGGGTAAAATTCTCAATAGGCATAGCATTTGTATTGCACTTGAAAGTATAATTCACCCGCTCAAAAAAAGAGGTTGCCGAAAACGACAACCTCTCTTGGAAAAGTCGGTACCGCTTGCCGTTTCAGGCAAAGCGATAATAATCCGAATTGTTGTTGCTATTAGTAATACAAGACCTTGTCGGACTTGTTTTTACCTTCTTCCGGTACAGTCAACGTAACCGTTCCTGTATTGGACGAACCTTTTGTATCTATTATTTTCGATTTTGCTTGGTAAATAGCCAATCCTGCAACCTTATAATAACCATAGTCGCCTTCCGCCCTCTTGCCTGCAGGATCTGTCGTAGGCGTACCGGTTTGCTTTACATTACCGCTGTTTTTGCAATCGGTAATTGCCACGATATTTGCCTCTGGGAAGCTCGCAAAGCCGAGGATACCGCAGGCACGTCTGATTGCGGTAACGGTAGCGGCGTTTTCACATTTATTTATCGTTGTTTTTGCGCTGTACGTACGTCCGATGATACCTGCAACGGCATCGTATCCGACAATAGAACCGCTGAGAACTTTACAACTGTCAATTGTTACGCCTGTACGTTCATCACCTGCGGCATAACCGACAATCGCACCTACGCTGTCGCCGACAACTTTCTCCTTTTCGTCGCATCCCAGATCGATGTTTACATTTGCCATTTCGATGTTTTTAATGGTGGCGTTGTAAACAGAACCGAACAAGCCGAATACATACTCACTGTAACCCGCCGGGGTCGTACTGTTTGAACCTTTGAACACCGAAGAAATCTTGAATCCGGTGTTTGTCAAACCTGTAATTTTGTGTTTCTGTCCGTCAAAAGTACCCTGGAACACCTTTGCATTTGGGCCGATTGCATTTGGGCCTTCTTTATCACGATATGCCGCTCCGATAGGCGTCCATGCTCTTTCGGAAATATCTATGTCCGCCGTAAGTTTTACAGTCATTCCGCTGTAACTTGCACCGGCATTTACCTTATTGCGGAAGTTGACAAGTTGGTCGTATGTGCCGATTTCCAGGGCATATCCGGTTCCGGTGGTAGGTTTAACGGTTTCCGTGTCACTGCCGTCAACGGCTTTCACATAACCCTTACTTTCAACCGTTCCTTTTGTTTTGTCGTTGTTGTTTGTAAGTGTTTCAACGTAAGCGTCGTTTTCCAGTACAACTTTACCTGTAAGGCTATTCTGAATTTCCATAGCCGCAACGTGTCCGCGTTCGTGATAAGAAGTAGCAGCCGTATTTTTAATAACAACTTTTTTACCAACTACAGAATAGTTGGTGATCTTGCCGCTTGGAGAGTCGACGGTAATCGTGCCGTTGATTGTTCCGTGTATTTCGACATCATTGTCGGTTTCTACAGAAACGTTTCCTTTAAGAGCAAACTCACCGGTGTCAAGGCAGGAACCTTTTTTCAAAGTAATGTTACCTTCGATGTCGCTTGCAAAGTAGTAACTGTATCCCGGGTAATCTGCAAAAACTTCTGCCTTGCGCGTCGTAATATACAAGTCACCCTTGTTGGCTCCGATTTCTTTTGCCTGGAAAATAGGCTTGTCGGGATTCTTCTTGTCAAGGTAAACGATTTGGTTGTTTGCCTTGTCCCATGCAAACACATTACCGTCGGCGCGAGGATTGAGGTTTTCCAGTTTGAAGCCACCCTGTTCGAGTGCGATAAGTACGTCGTACATATCGGTAGATCTGCCGTTGGTCGCTTCGTCAGCTATCAGAATGGTGTTCATATTTCTTGCAAGAGCAACGTCGTTTGCAACGTTCGCCTTTTGAATTATATTTGCAAACGTAGGAATGAGCACTGCCGCAAGAATGGCGATGACGGCAATTACAATTACAAGTTCGATTATCGTAAAGCCGCGCTTTTTACTTGCTTTCATTTGTTTTTTCTCCTTTTACATTTTTATTCAACAACGCCTTGCGGCGTAAGTTGGCAAATCACATTACCGCCAATCATTATATGCGGCGGCAACCACGTTACGACGAAAAAAATCATCTTTTTCCGTCAGATTTTGTCGAAAAGTCTCTCTTTTGCCCGCGCGCGCAAGCAATCTGCCTCGGACAATTCCCGACAAAGACGCGACAAGCGCAAAAAAATCGGTATGTCGCACAGCCCATCAAAATACGTATTATTTCTAACTTATGTTACATAACGCGCGTTGCGGTGTCAATGTCTCTGCGAAAATTATCAAATAATGTAGAAAAAAATTAAATAAATTGTATAACATGTGTACAGCAAACGTCGTTTGACGCAAAATCGGCAACTATACGGCAACCGTCGTTTGACGCAAAATCGGCAGCCGTCACAAGCCGAGGCTTGACCACTATTAGTTTATTGCCTAAAATAGTTTACGGCTGTAACTCTAATCGTGCACGCTCGGGTGCCAAAAACGCTTCGCGCCTTGGGGATTGGATTTTTTCGATTATTTCGGGTGATAGCGAGCGAGAGTGTACCCACGTGGTGGGGCTTGTACGGTTAGTGTCGCTTACCCTACTTACGGCTTCGCCGTGAGAAAGGACATTACCAAGGTTGTTAGTGATGGCGAAATTAACCCTATCTTCTTTTCGTTTTTTTGCCTGTTAAAGCAAGCAAATGCACACAATCACTGTTTGTCACGTCGAAAAATACCGTCTGCAACAAAAGCCTTGTCGCATTGCGCGGTTACTTGTTAAGTATGCCGTCAAGCGGCGTAAGGTGCCACAAATCCACAAGTCCGTTAAGGATGTCGTCGGAGATTACGTTGACAACATGTCCGAGGGTCAGCATGTACACCTGAGCCGTCTTTTCCACCGTTTCGATAAGTCCAAACGTTTCGTCGATGTCCTTACCGGTACCGTAAATACCGTGGTTCGTCCACACCACAAGGCGGTAATTCTGCATTTTTTCCGCCGTGGCGCGGCCTATTTCCTCCGTACCGCAAATCATGCATGGCAACACGCCCACACCGTCGGGAAACACCACAATGGCTTCGGTGTTGCTACGCCACAGCTTTTCCGTAAACACACGGTCGTTTGTTTCCACCACGGCGGACATGCACAGTGTGTAAGTGGGATGCGTGTGCATGACTACACGGTGTTTGGGGTCGATTTTCAGCCTGGTCGCGTGGGTCATAAGGTGCGCGGGGCACTCGCTTGTAAACTTGCCTCCGTCCTTCCAGCCCCACAGTAGTTCCGCAGTCTTACAATCGTCTGCAATGCGGATTACTCCGAGGTTCGTTTCGGGGTCCTTGATTACGTTTTTGAAGTACTTGCCCGTACCCGTAAACAAAAAGTACTTGCCTTTAAGTATCGGATCGGCGGTAAAATTGAGCGGAATTGTACGCAAAACCTTGTTTGTGTCCAGGCACTCGGCAACTTCCGCTTCGTCCAGAATAACCGACACGTTACCGCCGTTGCGTTCGTCCCAGCCCTGACGGTACATGTTTGCCGTCACGTCTGCCATTTCCGTAATAAATTTCGATTCAAGTATGTTTTTCATTTGTCTACTTCCTTTTTGACAAAATATTGTGTTCATATTCGGCAACGACGTCGTAGTAGTCGCTCACCACGCCGCACTCGGCAAGGTACTGTTCCCACACGCCGCCGAAGTCCATTGTTTTAAGACTTTCCTGCATCGCCATAAGTTTGGTAAAGTTGCATTCTTCCTGCAATTTTTTAAGTTCCGTTGACGGCTCAAGCAGTGCGTACAACAGTGCCTTGTGCACGTTTCTCACGCCCGTAACCCACGCCGAAATGCGGTTGATGCTTGCGTCGAAGTAGTCCGTTGCAATAAACACTCTGTCCAGGGCGTCGTTGCGCACTATTTCCTTGGCAATCTCACGCGTTTCGTCGTCAAACAGCACCACGTGATCGCTGTCCCAACGCACTCCGCGGGTAATGTGCAGAGCAATGTGCTCGTTAAACAGCAACAGTGCGCTGATTTTGTCCGACACCAGTTCCGTCGGGTGATAGTGACCGTTGTCCATAAGCGGCGTGATGTGGCGACTGTCTGCGTAGGAAAGGCAAAATTCCGCGCTGCCTACGGTGTAACTTTCCAGTCCGATGCCAAACACCTTGCTTTCCACCGTTACAAACACCTTGCTTTTGTCGTAGGGGGTGGCAAGTATTTCGTCAAGCGACTTCATGTATCTTGCGCGCGGCGACAATCTGTCGGCAGGGATATCCTTGTAGCCGTCGGGTATCCAGAAGTTGATTACGCATGGCACGCCCGTTTCACCGGCAAAGTACTCGGCAATCTTCAGACATTGCACGCCGTGGCGCACCCAGTAACTGCGCACGCCCTCGTCGGGACTGCTTAGCGTAAGGTTGTCCTTCACCATGGGATGTGCGAAAAACGTCGGATTGAAGTCCAGCCCGATGCCGCGCTCCTTGGCAAAGCGCACCCATTTTTCAAAGTGTTTTGGCTGTATTTTGTCACGACCTACCGCCTCGTCCTTACCGAAAATCGCGTAACTGGCATGCAGATTGAGTTTCTTTTTGCCGGGAATAAGGCTGAATGCTTTGTCTATGTCCGCCATAAGCTCTTCGGGCGTGGTTGCCTTGCCGGGGTAGTTTCCCGTAGTTTGTATGCCGCCCGACAGGCTTTCGCGGCTGTCAAAACCCACTACGTCGTCGCCCTGCCAGCAATGCACCGACACGGTGACGTCTTTCAGCGTTTGTATTGCCTTGTCCGTATCCACGCCTATTTTGGAGTATGCCTCTCTGGCAAGTTGGTATCTGTTCATATTTTCTCCTTTTTTGGGGTTGGGTGTTTTGTGGGAAAACCCCTTTTTGAAAAAAGCGGGTTTTCCCACACCCTTTCCCGAAAAACTTTTACTGTTTTTACTGTTTTTCACGAAACAACCGCAAATAGCGTTTTTCAATCACGGCGCATTTGCAAAAGGATGTTCCCCAGTGCCGTCGCCTCGATAGGCAGAGCGACAACCTGTTTGCCCGTGTATTGCTCCGTCAACACGTTGAGAAACTTGTTTTTCGCGCCGCCGCCGACAATGTAAATTTTGTCAAATGTCTTGCCGAGGATTTTTTCCATTTCGCAAACGGCATTGCCGTAACTAAGCGCAAGACTGCGGTAAATACTTGCGTACAAATCTCCGTCGTTTTGGGGCGGATTGTCCGCAAGAAGCCGCCTTATCGCCGTTTCCATGTCGCTCGGAGCCATAAGACTTTCGTCGTTTACGTCAAAGGTCTGCGTGTACTTACTGCTTTCCGCCGCCGCGACTATGTCCGTTATTGCAACGTTCTTTTTGCGCCTGACTTCGTTTATCAGCCACATGCCCATTATGTTTTTGAGATAGCGGAAGTATCCCACGCCGCCTTCATTGCTGAAGTTTGCGGCAAGGCTTGCCTCGCTTGTGTTTGCCTGCGGCAACTTTGCCCCGATAAGCGACCACGTACCCGACGACAGCACAACGGAGTTTTCGTCACAGTCCACCGCTTCGTACGCGCTTGCCGTGTCGTGTGACGCGCACAGCACCACCGTGGTTTGTCCGCCGACTTCCGCCGCAACGTTGTCCGTCAATTGCCCGACAACCGTCCCGGGCTTGCTCAGCGGCTTAAATATCTGCTCCGGCAGTCCAAGCGCGGCAATCATCTCTTCGTCGTACTGTCCGGTAGCGGCGTTTACCAGTCCGCCCGTCGTGGCGTCGGTGTACTCGTGCAGCATTTCGCCTGTCAGGCGGTAAGCAAGGTACTGCGGCATCATAAGGAAGTCCGTCACCCCCGCAAGTCGCCCGTGCACCTTGTCGTCATACAACTGATACACCGTGTTGAAGGTCTGAAACTGTATTCCCGTACGCCTGTACAATTCCGCAAAAGGTACAAGTTTGTGCACTTCGTCGATGTCGTTGGCGGTGCGCTCGTTACGGTAGGCAAAACACGGCAAAACGCTCTGCTTTCCGCGCATAAGCACGTAATCCACGCCCCACGTGTCTATTGCCATGCTGCAAATTTCGCCGTACCCGGCAATTGCCGCGCGCAGACCGTTTTTCACTTCGGCAAACAACGCCTCGACGTCCCACACAAGTCCGTCGTCGCTTTGCTTCATTCCGTTGGGGAAACGGTACACTTCGTCAAGTTGAATTTTTCCGTCGGCGGATTCGTAGCCTACGATATGCCGACCGCTGGACGCACCGATGTCCACTGCAAGATAGTATTTCATATTATCATTATACACCCCTCTGCCGATGTCAAGCAAGGTTGTAAATTGACATTTTTTGTGTCGTAATTTGACTTTTTTGTCTTGTTCAAATTGACATGAAACCCAAACAAGCGTACAATTGAAGTATGCAAAACGACCTTATAAAAACATTAAGCGAAATTACCCCCGCCGAAAAGGCAATGCTTGACGGCAAGGGTTTTGACAAAAGCGTGTACAATGTCGCCGCCGACTACGTAATACGAAGCGCAAGACTTCTTGGCGACAAAAACATGGTTGCGACACGGCATCCGCGATTTTGCGAGTTTCCTTTGCACGGACACGACTACATGGAAGTAATGTATGTTTGCAGCGGCAACATCACGCACGTAATAGAGGGCAAACGCGTAAACGTCGCGCAAGGCGGACTGTTGCTGCTCAACAAACACGTACGCCACAGCATAATGCGCGCCGACAGCGACGACATCGGCATCAACTTCGTGCTGTCCGACAACCTTCTGGCGGCTGTAGTAAACAGTCACGCCAATGCCGATTTGCTGACGGAGTTTGTTGCAAACAACCTCAGAAAGGACGGCTCGGCTCAATACCTGCTGTACGACATCGGCAACGTGTACCCCGTGCGAAACCTGCTTGACAACCTGATTTACACTGTTGCATCCCCCCGCTGCATCGACACACCCTTGCTGCCGAAACTTGTTGCGCTGCTTCTCGACTACCTGTCGCTACACGTCGAAGACGCAATCGACGGCAGCGCGGAAACCGACCCCACGGCAAAATTCCGTCGGGCGGTAAACGACTACATCGACGGAAATTACCCCACCGCAACCCTTGACGAGTTGTCAGGCAAGACGGGTCTTAACGCACAATACTTGTCGCGCAAAATTTCCGACGTATACGGCAAAAGTTTCAAACAACTGCTTACCGAGCAACGACTGCTTGCCGCCGAAAAACTGTTTGCAGACACGTCCCTCAACGTAGACGAAGTTGCCAACGCCGTCGGCTACGAAAACGTAAGCCACTTCTACCGCGTATTTGAGGGCAAACACGGCGTAACCCCGGCGCATTGGCGCAAAAAAAACAATACGTAGGGTTAATTTCGCTATCAATAATAGTTTTACCGTCATCAAAAGGCGGATCAGATGTCAAACGACGTTCATTGCATGCGCAATCGAAATAAGCCGCAATCATTTGAACGCAAACGCCCCAACGGCTTGCAAAAGAATGACAAAAGATGTATAATATATACAAATCCAATCGGAGGTAGAAAAAAATGAAACAAGCAATACTTGTCGTTGACATGCTGAACGATTTTGTAACAGGCGCACTCAAGTGCGACCGCGGTCTTGCAATCGTACCGCAAACAGCCAAACTGCTGGACGGTGCGCGCAAAGCAGGCGTACCCGTAATCTTTTGCAACGACGCACACCTTGCAGGCATCGACCACGAACTTATACTGTGGGGCAACCATGCAATCGCAGGCACCGAGGGCGCGGAAGTCATCCCCGAACTGCACCAATGCGACAAAGACTACGTCGTACCCAAACGTCGTTACAGCGGATTTTTCCACACCGACCTTGACCTTCTGCTCAAAGAACTGGGCGTAGACACGGTAATCATGACGGGTTTGCACGCGCACATGTGCGTTCGCCACACCACCGCAGACGCTTATCAACTGGGCTACAACATAATTGTTGCCAAGGACGCAACGGACTCCTTCACCAAGGAAGACTACGACATCGGTATCAAGTACCTGCGCGACGTTTACGGTGCGGAAATCACCGACGTAGACACCCTTCTTGCAAGCTGGGCAAAGTAGTTTTTTGTGATTTTTGTATAGGGTTAATTTAGCCATCACTAATAATTTTTGCGAGTGTGTCGGCGGCTAATTATGCGTTAAACGACGCTCACTGTACGTCAAGTACAGTTTCAGTCGTTTGCCTGTAATTATCTCGCCGTCACAAGCCGAGGCTTGACCACTATTAGTTTATTGCCTGAAATAGTTTACGGCTGTAACTCTAATCGTGCACGCTCGGGTGCCAAAAACGCTTCGCGCCTTGGGGATTGGATTTTTTCGATTATTTCGGGTGATAGCGAGCGAGAGTGTACCCACGTGGTGGGGCTTGTACGGTTAGTGTCGCTTACCCTACTTACGGCTTCGCCGCGGGAAAGGACACTCCCAAGGTTGTTAGTGATGGCGAAATTAACCCTAAGTTACACACATTTGCGACTGCCGAAGCAATCCGCGCAAAACGACGTCAAATTTTGCTTTGACGTCGGGTTTTATTTCTTTCGGCGCACTGCCGCTTTTTCGCCGACGGCAGGCAACCGTTACGTTAGGGTCGATGTTTAATTGTTTTGCATCTGATTATTTTCGTTTTCTGCGTTTTGGGTTTCGATGTTTTCAGCCGACAAGCCGCCGTTTGCCGCTTCGTTTTTGCCGAATGCGACAAGCGTAAAAACCGCCCACACGGCACACAAAGCGCCGCACACCGCCGTTGCAATCCAGAACGGCACATCCCACACGTTGCCGCTGCCGAGAGTTGCAACCAGTTTGCCGCCGACGTCGAACAGGGCGTGCACAAGCACGCACCACCATATGTTGTTCGTGACAAGATACAACGTGCTTAGCATTGCACCGATAAGAAACGAGTACCCTGCCTGCAGCAACGTCGCCGCAAAGCCCTGCCCGAAAAACAGATTGACCAGATGCCACAGCGCAAATACGGCAGAACACGCGACAACGCGCCATACAACGTGTTTGCCACGCATTTTTTCGTCTGCAAAACGCCACACGATAAGGCGAAAAAACAACTCCTCTATCACGCCGATAAGCAGACATTGTAGGCAAAAAAGCCATACGTATTGATTTTTTTGCACAGTTGCCCCTCCGCCGAGCAGCGCGGAAAACGGAAAGTTTGCCAGCGCGACAAGCAAGCAAGGTACAAGTGCAAACAGCCTTACGGCAGGCGTCACTGTGAAGCGTAAGCCGCTTTTAAGGTCGGTTGTCAGGCACAAAACCAGCAGAAACAATGCAATAGGCACACGCTGTATTACGTCCTTTGCAAGGGCGTCGATTTGTCGGTCGGGGCTAAACGAAACGCCGCTTGCAAAGGTGAAAAACAGCACTGTGCCGACAGAGACAAGCCCGATTGTCAACAGTAAAAAATCACTCGCCAAGCGGGTTTTGTTGTGAGTCACAGACATTGCGTATCACCTTTTGCAGCCAATATTTGTACAGGAAAATCAAGCCCACGCCGACAAGCACAAGCACTATCGCCGTAAGTTGCGACGGGGTAAGCCAACTGATGCCGGAACTGCCGCGTTCGCCGTCGTCACGCACGTACTCGATGACAAAACGCCACACACCATACCCGATAAGGTACACCGACGGCGTGTACAGGCTTTTTTTACCGACAAGCATGTACACCAATGCGACAAACAACAACGCAAGAAAAATCGCCTCGAACAGTTGCGTAGGGAGCCGCTTTTGCCACTCGCCGTGCACAAGCATTGTCACTCCAAGCCAACTGTCCGTCAACTTGCCGTAGCAGCACCCCGCAAACAGACACCCTATGCGCCCGAAAGAATGTGCCAGCACGATTGACGGAAAAGCGCACGCCGCCACTTTGTCCAGTTCGGCAATGTGGCGTTTGTCTTTTTTGAACAGAAAATGTCCGATACCGAAGTACGCCGCAAGAAAAACCACCGCCGCGCCGATAAGACCGCCGTAAAAGGTTGCGCCTGCGTCCCACACCCACTCGCCGGTGTCCTTCCAATGGTAGTACGCCTGAAACAACACTGCCGAGCCGTAACCGACCACCACGCAACACACGGCAACGGCAAGCGCGAAGTTGAACACCTTTGCCGAAATGCCGACCTTGTCGCCCAGCAGGCGAAACGCCACCACTGCGGCGACCACGCCAAGTATTATCATCCATGTGTACAAATCGACCGACAGGAATGTTACATCGGGAAGCATTTTGACCTCTTTGTTTGCGTTTATTGCCCGTTTTGGCGGCATTTTTGTCGTCTTGGCAACTTTTACCGATTAGATTGTAACACAAAACGCAGCACAATACAACCCAATAGCCGCCCAAATAATCAAAAATTAGTTTTGCGGCGCAAGAAGTACGGATTTTTCGTATACAGCAAAAAAAATAGCGGTCTGCAAAAACTTACAGACCGCCGTGTGGCTAGGGTAGCAGGATTTGAACCTGCGAGTGACGGAGTCAGAATCCGTTGCCTTACCGCTTGGCGATACCCCAATAACGCATATATTATATACCCTTCGTTTGCAATTGTCAAACAAAATTTATATGGTAATTTTCAGGGTTAATTTGCCACTAAATATTTTTCGCGCAGATATTGCAAACGGGCAGAATTTGTAATATAATAAGGATAGGGTTTCCATTCGCCATCACTAATCAATTTTGCAATAGTGTCGGCAAACAGAAACCGAAATCTCGGATTGGCACATTCATGTTGCCTTGCCGAGGAAGGAGAGAAATTTATGAAAAGCAAAAAATTACTTGCAGCCGTGCTTGCGACAATGATCGTGGTAACCGCAGTTTTGTTTGTCGCATGCAACAACACGGATGACATGTCCAAAAACATCTACGAAGGCAACTACACCACGCTTGCCGACGAAAAGGCTGTAGCGCAACTTCAGACCGACGTACAAAAACTTGCAACAGACAGCACAACCACTGACGGCAAAACAGCCGCCCTCGGTTACCGCATGGCAGTAGTTGTAAAGGGCACGACGCAAATGCAGGGCGCAAAAGTCAACGTTGACGGCAGCGCGGAAGGACTTGTAACGACGGACGGCAAAAACGCCTCAATGCAACTTACCGCAAAAGTAAACGTAACAATGCTCAACCCGGAAACCAACAAGGACGAAACGCTGTTTGACCTCAACGGTACCGCCTGGGCAGACTCAGCGACAAACAAAGCATACGCCGACATCGCCGTGGAATCAAGCGGAACGAAAATGAGCGGCAAGTACTACGCAGACCTGTCCCAGCTGCAGGGCTCCGGATCTACCGACGTGTCGATTGACCTGAGCGAAATCAATTTCGACGATCTCGTAAAAGAGTTGCAGACTGCGCTTGCCGACACCAACACCAAGGTGTACGTTGACGGCGACAACAAGTACAAAATAGAAGCGACCATAGACGGCAACTCGCTCACAGTGTATCTGTACAAAACAAACGACGGTAAACTTTGCTTCAAACTGGAAAGCACCATTGAAAAAACGCTGAACGTGTCGCTGGATCTCCGTCCCACACAGGACAAAGTTAAACTGCCCGAAAACACCGACGAATACAAGAAGTTTGACGGTTCCATGCTTGGCTGAAATACAAAAAATACGTAAGGTTCATTGACATCACAATCAATGTCCGGTATGTCCTTTCCCGCGGCGAAGCCGCAAGTAGGGTAAGCGACAGTGACCGTACAAGCCCCACCACGTGGGTACACTTTCGCTTGCCGACGCACGAAATAAACGAAAAAAAACGATTCCGGGGGGGGGCGAAGCATTTTGGGTGCCACGGCGTGCGCGCCGCGATAAGAGTTGCAGCCGCAGACTGCTTCTGACTGCAAGGCGGTAGCGGTCAAGCCTCGGCGTGTGACGATTGACGCAATCAAATGCGACAACAGCAGATAACAAAAAAAAACGCGAATTTCCGCATACGTATACGGATTTTCGCGTTTTTATTTCTATGTCAATTCAACACGTGAACAGCGCACTACTTGCCGAAATAATGAGTTTCAAGGAAGTTTTTCACCATGGTGGCAATACGGCGATAACCTTTGTCGTTGGGGTGCAGTCCGTCCACCGTGTAAGCGTCCTTGGACACTTCAATGTCGGGGTAGATACCGGACTCGGCGTACAAATCCAACACGGGCAACGAATACTTGCAGGCAACTTCTTTGATGATGTCAACATAACCCGACAGCGGCAACATCGGCGGCTTGTAACCGTCGCCCGTCACTCTGTCCTCATTTGTGCGATGAATGGGCGTCATGACAAAAATGTACGCCTCGGGATAATTTTCGATAAGGTATCTGAACAGACAATTGAGCGCGCCGTAAAATGTCCACTCGGTGTCGTCGTCGACTGTACCGATCGGCGCAAAGCCGTGACCGTAGTCGTTTGTTCCGCCGAACACGCCGACAATATCCGCGTCCTTGTCCATATCTTTTGCACGCAAGTTGAAGTCAAGTTTCCACTCGGGTGCATAGCCTTCCTGTTCCTGGCGTGCAATTCTCGTGCCGCTAACGCCGTAACCGACGGTGCTCATACCCGTCATTTCCGCAAGTTGCTTCCAGTAAACCTTGTCGATGCTGCTTGCGCCGACGCCTTCCGTAATGCTGTCGCCCAAAAATATTGCTTTCAATCCATCCAATTTCATTTTTTCTATCCTTTATTCGGGGTTTACCCGTCACCGTTTTCGGCATTGTCAAAAGTTTTAGTATTTCAAACAGCACAGACCGTCAGTTTTTGTTGTTGTCAAACATATTTTCGTTGCACGAAAAATACAGGCTGTATACGTCTTTCTTCACGCATTTTCAAACTTAAACTCAAACGTCATTTCCAACATGGCAAACAACTTTTTCATTACCGAGTTTGCCATATTCACGAGGTCGATGCCCGACAGCTTTGCAAAAATCGATTGTTGCGCCTCATGCGGCACGTGGTACATGTCCAGCGACATTTGCAGAAAACGCTCGATTTTTTTGCGCAAGGTAAAGTACTTGTCGCACGGGCGGGCCATATACGCGCGCATCATGCCTGCACTGCCGATTTCCGCTTCGTAAAAGTCGCTTTCCGACCAATCAGGGTTAAAATGTCCGAACAACACGGCAAGTTCCGTCGAAGTGCGCTGATAAATGTACTCGGCAAGGGCCGGTTGCGTGTACGCTTCTACATAAATTTCGCGCAGGTTTTCGTTAAGTTCCGTAATGGCAATCTGCAAAGCCGTTTCGACGGCATACACCACCACGGGGTTTACGTTTTCGCCGTTGCCGACAGTCGACCGCGCCATTGCAAATTGATTGTCGAACATAAACTTGACCAACTCGTACAGCACGCCGTCCTTGGTGCGAAAAATATTCTGAAACGTGCCCGACGAAACGTCCGCGGCATGAATAATGTCCATCATCGTGGTTGTCTTGAAGCCGCGCTCGATAAACATCTGTACGCACACCATAAGAATACGTTTTTTAGGGTCTTTTACTTGCTGTCTGGTAATCATTTTTTTACACCGTTGTTGTTTTTTTGTTACAAAATCGTCCGTTAGTGTTTAATTATAAAAACCGTATTGTCAGGCTTTACGTTGTCATTGCCGACAACACTGCCGCAACAATTTTACCCTGCGACAAACACATGCCGCACCGCCGTTTAATTTTTGCCGACAACGCAGTTGGTAATATCGTTTCAAGCCTGCGCTAAACCGTCGCCTATCGTCGTTTTCAATCGACCGACGGTCGCGGTTACGACGGCTTGCATCGAAGTACTTTAATTATAGCATGTACGGCAAAGTTTTTCAAGTGTTTTGCCTGCCGTCGTGCGTTTTTGTCGCAATCGGCAACAGTCTGATTTTTACGCGGAATGCTCGGAAAGCTAACACTATTCTGCCACAAAAGCAAATAATTTCAAAAACTTGTCGAAAATCCTTGCCCGAACAACAACTTTTTGATATAATCGACAAAAAAATCCGCGATGCGGCTGTAAGGAGGACAGAATGGATCACAGCGACAAAATCATCGCCGAAGGTCTTACCTTTGACGACGTGTTACTTATTCCGCAACACTCTGACGTACTTCCGGCAAACGTCAGTCTGAAAACAAAACTTACCCCGACAATCACGCTTAACGTACCGATTGTTTCTGCGGCAATGGACACCGTAACCGAAGCGGAAATGGCAATCGCACTTGCACGACAGGGCGGCATCGGTTTCATTCACAAAAATATGTCCGTCGAATGTCAGGCCGCGCAGGTAGACAAGGTAAAACGCAACGAAAGCGGAATGATTTCCGACCCGATAACGCTGGATCCCAACGCCACAATAGCACATGCGGAAGAACTGCTGGCACGCTACAAGATAAGCGGCTTACCCGTCGTTGACAAAAACGGCATACTTAAGGGTATAATCACCAACCGCGACCTGAAGTATCTTGAAGGGCAGGGCGACACCCTTGTAAAAGAAGTGATGACCAAGCGCAATCTTGTAACCGCACCGCAGGGTACGTCGCTTGCCGAAGCCAAACGCATACTGTGGCAACACCGCATCGAAAAGTTGCCCATCGTGGACGAGCATGGACACCTCAAGGGACTGATTACAAGCAAAGACATCGACAACGCCGTCAACTACCCCAACGCATGCAAGGACGAGCAGGGTCGTCTGCGTGTAGGCGCGGCGGTAGGTGTGTCGGCAAACACGCAGGAACGCGTTGACGCGCTTGTGAAGGCGGGCGTTGACGTAATCGTCGTGGACAGCGCACACGGACACAGCCAAGGCATACTGAACACCGTTGCAAAAATCCGCGCGGCACACCCCGATTTGCAGATAATCGCAGGCAACATCGTGACGGCGGAAGCGGCGAAAGACCTTATCAAGGCAGGCGCAAACACCGTCAAAGTAGGCGTAGGACCGGGCAGTATTTGCACCACGCGCGTGGTTGCAGGCGTAGGCGTACCTCAGATAACCGCCGTAATGGACTGCGCAGAGGTCGCCCACAAACTGGGCGCATGCGTGATTGCCGACGGCGGAATCAAGTTCAGCGGCGACATAGTAAAGGCACTTGCGGCAGGCGGCGACTGCGTAATGCTGGGCAGTTTACTGGCAGGTTGCAAGGAAGCCCCCGGCGAGGAAGTGATTTACCAGGGACGCCGATTTAAGGTGTACGTAGGCATGGGCTCGCTTGCCGCAATGAACCGCGGCTCATCCGACCGCTACTTCCAGGGCGGCGTGACGGAAAACAAAAAACTCGTCCCCGAAGGAATAGAAGGACGCATTGCATACAAAGGCGAAGTTGCCGACACCGTCTACCAGTTGTGCGGTGGACTGCGCTCGGGCATGGGCTACTGCGGTTGCGGCGACATCCCGACATTGCAGAAAAACGGCAAGTTTGTACGCATTACCGGCGCGGGACTTGCGGAAAGCCATCCACACGACGTGGAAATCACCAAGGAAGCCCCCAACTACTCCAAGTGACACTAACGCGTGTACAATTGTACAACTGCGCATATTTAACGGCGTTAAGTGCACACTTTGTGAAAAATACATAAAAAACGAGGTACTCTTCCGTGGAAAGTTTCGACTACGCCTGCGGCCACGCCCAACATGCCGTAAAAGGAAGTACTTATCCGACGTAATTCTGTAAAGGGTATTTGGCAATAGCACACAACTACTAAAACATTTTTGAATACAAAAAAGAGAGATACGAAAAACGTATCTCTTTTTCTTTTGCAAAAACAAATTTACAAAAACACTAACCCTTCGTCACTTCAGATACTTGCCGGTTTGTCGTGGTTTGTCGCCACAAAGTCAACGATAAACGCCGCGCCGCCAAAATATGCCAAAATTGTCGCAAATTACCTCTTGAAAAGGCATTTTTGTTGTGTTATAATATAAAAAAGAAAACTAATACATCAGGAGAAAAGTGATGACCGAAGCACAAAAAATACTGTACGCCAAAAACTACATCGACAAAATGGCTAACGGACAAAACCCGCTTACCGACGAATCGTTGCCCGACGACGATCTGCTGAACAACGTAAAAATTACGCGTTGTCTGTTTTTCGTGTCGTCGCTTTTGCAGGAACTTGTGGACCTTAAGAGTGAACCTCAGACAACCGAACAGAAACACACCTACAACAAGCCGAAAACGACATTTGAAGCGACCAAAGAGATGATTGACGGTTTCCCGTATGACAACACGCACGAAATGTACATCAAACAGGTTGTGGACTACTTCAACGCATTTGCCGAAGCAAACGGAATGCGTAAGGTGTACACCACAGCGGTGCTGGATTGGCTTACCAAAAACGAATACCTGCTTGACGTAACCACCGACGGCGAAAAACACAAGGCGGTAAGCGGACTGGGAAAACAATACGGCGTATTTTCGCAATTGCGCAAGGACAGCGAAGGCAAGTGCTACAGCCTGATTACGCTGAACGAAAACGCACAACGCCTTGTGGCGGAGCACATCAACGAAATCGCCGCCGAACAGAAATTTGACAAAAAATATCTCTCTTACGGCCACAGAACGCCTTACAACAGAACGCCTTACAAATACTAAACCGTTTCGGCAAGCGACCGCCGCCGAACAAGGAGAACACAATGATTGACTACAAATTGCTTGTAAAGGAAGCCTACGAAGCGCAAAAAATGGCATATGTGCCCTACTCTCACTGGAAAGTGGGCGCGGCACTGCTGACCGCCGAGGGCAAACTGTACAGGGGATGCAACATCGAGAGTTCCACGTTTACGCCCACAAGTTGCGCCGAACGCACGGCGTTTTTCAAGGCAGTAAGCGAGGGCGATCGCAACTTTGTTGCCATTGCCATCGTGGGCAACGACGAAAACACGCCGATAGGACAGGGCAACTTCTGTCCGCCGTGCGGTGTATGCCGTCAGGTAATGCTGGAATTTTGCGACTTCGACTTCAAAATAATACTGGCAAGAGATTACGACGATTACCACGTATACACTCTTGGCGAACTTATGCCGGAACCCAGCATGCCGCTGAAAAAGTAACAGTATTATTTGTCTGAACAAAAAATGTACAAAATAAGCCGTTAAACGCGACAGCTACGTCGGTTTAACGGCTTTTATCGTTGCAAAACTATGTTTTATTTATCTTCGGCAGGTGCCTCTTTGCCATCGTCCGTAGCCGTCGCATTGGTTGCAGCTGTCGGGACATTGCCGATGCCCACCACGTCGTCAATAGGCAAAGCAAAGGCAATGCCGCCGCACTCGGAATTGACGCCGACGGTTTTGTACAGCGCGTGAAGTACGTTGTCTTTGATTGCTTTTTCAACAACAATCATAACTATTTCCTTTTCAGGTTGCACCACAATACCAAAGATTTTTGCCGCTTCGGGGTTGCTTGTGCCGCGTGCGTGTATCACGGTGCCGCCCGTCGCGCCTGCCGCGCGTGCGCATTCCATTACCGTTTCGTGACTGCCTGCGTTTACTATGCTGAATATTACTTCGTATTTACCCATGATTTTTCCCTCGCTATTTGCCTCTGTTGTCGTCAAAATTACTGTACGTTTGTCAAAAAACGATACACAGACACGCCGATTGTGCTTGTAAACGGCACTGTAAACGCAATGCCCTTGCCGCCCCTTATTGTTGCAAACTTTTCTTCAAGCGTTGCCAGTGCGGCTTTGACGTTGTCCTCACGCATCACGGTAAAAATTACCTGTTTTTCGGGGTCTGCGGACACCAACTGCATGTTTGCAGGTGCAGTGCCGAACGCCGAAACGTCCAGTTGCAGATTAACTTCGAATTGTTGCAACAAATCTACGTAAAACTCTGCCTTGGGGCGATTGACGACGGTGACAAGCAACACTAATTTGTTAGGCGCAACAGGCGGCTTGTTTGCCCTGCGCTTGGGCGGCTTGATTACGGTCTTTATTAAGTCTTTACTTTTTACACTTGCCATAACTTATCTCCCGAAACATTAGTGGCGGCAGCTTTCGACAATTGCACATATGTGCAATTTCCATTGTTTGCGAAACCGCCGTACAATCCCGTTTACGAACATCTGCGCATATGCACATTCGTGCGTCTTTACGCATTTCGCGCAAAAATTCAGTATACGTATACGTTTTTCAGTTACGAAACTCGGTGTCAGCGGAAATAGATAATCTGTTCGTCGTCGGCGGACACGATACGTTTCTGTGCGTAGTTGTCGCGCATACGTTTTGCCACAACCGCGCGAAAACCGAGAAGCTGAATTGTGATAAGCGGCGTCATTGCCACCATTGCCACAATGCCGAACGCGTCGGTAAGCACGCGGCTTACGTCACCGCCGTTAAGCCCGACGCACGCGCCGATTGCCAAAGGCAAAATGAAACTGCTGGTCAGCGGACCGCTTGCGACACCGCCGCTGTCGAATGCGATTGCCGTGTACATGCCCGGCACAAAGAAACTGAGTCCGATTGAAATGATGTAACCGGGTATGAGATAATACAAAATGCTGAAGCCGAGTATCATGCGAAGCATTGACAGCCCGATACTCAATCCCACACCGACGGACAGCGCGATAAGCATACTGCGCTTACTTACCGTGCGGTTGGTCACTTCCTCAACCTGCTTGTTGAGTACGTGTATAGCAGGTTCGGCAAGCACTACCACCATGCCGATGACAAAGCCGACAAGCACTATCAACCAGTGTGACTCGGAAGAAAGTTCCTGTCCCAGTTTGTAACCGATTGGCATAAAGCCGACGGATACCGCCGTAAGAAAAATTACCAGTCCCAAAAATGTATACAGCAAACCCATTGCGATACGTTTGAGTTTGCGCGTAGGAATTTTGAGGTAAGTCACCTGTAATACGGCGAAAAACACCACAATCAAGCCCAATGCGATTGCAACTTCCTTGACGACCTTCCACGACGTCGTGCCCAGCGCAAGCCAGATGTTTTCCGCAACGGAATAGTCGGAAAGTGTGTAGTTGACGTCACCGGTGGACAGCAATCCGAGCAACATTACGGCAAGCACGGGGCCGATTGAACAAAGCGCAACCAGACCGAAACTGTTTTCGTCGGCATTTCTGCCACCGATTGTCTGCGAAATGCCCACGCCGAATGCCATAATAAACGGCACCGTTATGGGACCCGTGGTTACGCCGCCACTGTCGAAGCTCATTGCAAGGAAGTCGGCATTGCCCGTTTCCACAAGTACTGCCACAACGGAAAAAAGCACCATGTAAAAGAACGCCAACAGGTTTGACAGCGACTTTTTAGACACTATTTTGAGTACGGCAACAACCAAAAACAGCCCTACACCCGCGCCTACGGTAACTATAAGCGCGGTGCGGCCGATTTTGCCGGCAACCTGTTCGGCAAGTACCGACAGGTCGGGTTCAGCAACGGTAATAAACACGCCCATTGCAAAACTTACGCCGAGAATCAGCCACATCTTCTTTGACTTGGTAAGACCGCTGCCGATGTAGTCGCCGATCGGGGTCATAAACATATCCGCGCCGAGGCTGAACAATCCTATACCCAGCACCATAAGCACCGCCGAGCCTCCGAAAACGCCCAACTCGCGCCCGGTAAAGTTTGCAAGCGGCGTTACGGCAAGCAAAAATACTATGGCGACAACGGGCATTACGGAAAACAACGCCTCTTTAATTTTGTCTTTAAGCAAATTCATTGTAACACTCTTTTCGTACTGTATTTGCGCACAAAAAAAACGGCGCAAAAGATTGAAGATCGTCGGCGAAACAAAGCGTTTAGTCGATTGCAGCATCTTTTACGCCGACTAAGGGTCGATAACAGTATAATATTAACATATCGGGCGAAAAATTGCAACCATTGCAAAACGCCCGACACGCACTTTTGACGGTATTTTAACAATCTGCGAAGATTTGTTTACCGAGGCACTACGACAGTGCAAGCGCATAATAAATGCAACGTACGGCATTGCGGCAACCGGACGCAAAACAACATGAAAGCATTTAATATTTAATCAAAACCGTGTATATCCGCAAAGACAAGTACTGCCGTAAGCAGAAACCATAAACAAAAATAAGCCCGAAAATATCGGGCTCGGAGTAAAAACAATAGTTTTTTTTCGCAGAAACGTAACGGAATTTCCGTTTCAAAGCGACAACTTTTCCCGATGTCGCATTCTCAACCGTAAAGTTTGCCAACGATCCACAGCATGAAGCGCGTCGGCAACCATTTGACAAGCCAACAAATCAACTTGTACTCGAAGCCGACTGCACAAAGCGCGGGCGGATTTTTACGGCAGGCAAGTTTGTACACCGCCTTTGCCACACTCGACGGGTTGCGACCGCGTTTTTCATCACGTTCCATACGCGAAACGGATTTACCGACCTTGCCGCCGTAGCCGCTCTCGTCGGTATTTTTCTTCCGCGCGTCCGTAAAGCCTGTTTTCGTATCGCCGGGCATTACCGCGCAAACGCGCACGCCGCTGCCATTTAATTCCAGTCGAAGTGCTTCGGTAAACATATTTACCGCCGCTTTGCTGCAGGAGTACGCCGTCTGATACGGAATAGGCACCACCGCCGCAACGGAACTTATGTTTACGACCATGCCTTTGCTTTGTCTCAGGTACGGCAACGCCAGCCGCGTGCATTCCGTAAGGGCAAGGGTGTTTAGCCTGTACAGGCTTTCCGTTTGTTGCGGTTCGATGTGCTCCGCCGCGCCTGAAATGCCCATGCCTGCGTTGTTGACAAGTACGTCTATGCGTCCTTCGTCGGCGACAATCTGCGCAAAGCAGGATGACACTGCTGCGAAATCCGTCACATCGCAGGACACACCGACAAAACTGCCGTCGGAAGTGCCGCGCCGTGAAAGTCCGTACACTTTGTGTCCCTTTGCGGCAAAGTAAGTTGCCGTTGCCTGTCCGATGCCGCTGCTTGCGCCGGTTACTATTACTACTTTTTGCTTAGTCATATGTCAAATGTACACTCTGTTGTTAAACCAAAGGTAAACAAATTTGCAAAACCCACAGATGCGAAATCCGTGGGTAGTAAAATTACAATACGTATGTCAAAATCAGCGACACGATTGCAGGGACAAGAAGCACAAGACCGATCCAAAGCAAGTACCTGAATTCCGGTCGGTTGGCGTCTTTTGCCTTTTTGTACTCGTACAAATCCTTGTACTTACGCTTTTCGGGAGAGCGAAACATAACGCCTATCGCCTCTCTTACGCCGTACGCGATTGTGTCGTATGCGCCGTGTCTGTCGCAAAACAGTAAGCCTGCCGCGCCCAGAAACAGCGCCGAATCGACAAAAAACACGTCGGCAAATTTACCTGCATACCAGGCGGCGACGTCCTTGGCAGCGACATCTTCACCCGGGCCGCCGAACAGTCCCAGCGCAAATGCGATCACCACGAAAAACACCACTGCAAAGGCAATGGAAATCGAATAACGCTTTATCAAAGATGACCTGTCGGCGGTCTGTTTACGCAACGCCTCAACTTCCTGCGGCGTTGTCAATTCTTGCTCGTTTTGCTTTTCCGGCATAACACTTTACCTTGTTTAACCTGCCTTAACGGCACGTAAGGCGTTGCCGATGTCCGACAACGCCGTTTTGAAAATTTTGTGCTACTCTGCTGTCGATACTTTGACTTCGGCAAGGTATCTTTCAAATTCCTCGTCGTTGCAACTTACCAGATGCCCGGGTTCCACTTCTCTCAAAGTTGGTCCCTGCACGCTGTAATCGTGGTCTGCAAGCGGATTGTACACAACGCGCTTGCGGTTCTTTTCGTAGTGCGGATCGGGCAAAGGAATTGCCGACAGAAGCGACTTCGTGTACGGGTGCAAAGGATGCGCAAACAGCTCGTCGCTGGTTGCAAGTTCCACAATCTTGCCGAAATACATCACGGCAATGCGGTCGCTGAAATACTTGACGACGGACAAGTCGTGCGCGATAAACAAAATGGTAAGTCCAAGGTTGTTGCGCAGGTCGTTAAGCAGGTTGATTACCTGTGCCTGAATGGACACGTCCAACGCCGAAATAGGTTCGTCGGCGATAATCAGTTCCGGATTGAGAACTACCGCTCGCGCAATGCCGATACGCTGACGTTGACCGCCGCTGAATTCGTGGGGGTAACGTCCTGCGTGTTCCGGCACCAGACCGACAAGGTCAAGCACCTTGTACACCTGTTCGTCGATGTACTTTTTGTCCTTAACACCACGAATAATAAGCCCTTCGGCAATGATTTCCCGTACCGTCATACGCGGATTAAGCGAAGCGATGGGATCCTGGAAAATCATCTGCATCTTGTTCATGATGCGGTCGTGCTTCGCCAGACGAAGTTGTTCCTTGTACTCTTCGTTAAGCTTGGCAAGTTCCGCTTCGTCGGAGGCCTCTACAAGCAGCGGTTCGTACTTTTCGCGCACCGCCTGCATTTCCTTTTGCGCGTACAACTTGTTGCAGTTTTTGTGGTCGTACTTCGCCTTGCGGATTTCTTCCTGCTGTTCGGCGACAAACTTTGCCAGTTGTTCCCTGACGGCGACGATTTCAGCGTCGCGTTGTTCGCTTTGCGGCTGCGCGTTAAGCTCGGCAAGTTTGACCTTGGCTTCCGTACGAGCCTTGGCAATGGCTTCCTTGTAACGGCGGACACCTGCGCAAATGCGCTGTCCCTTGAAGTACACGCTGCCGCCCGTAATGTTGTAAAGTCTTATTATGGAACGTCCCGTAGTCGTCTTTCCGCAACCGGATTCGCCTACCAGGCCAAGCACTTCGCCCTTGTACACGTCAAAACTGACGTCGTTGACGGCTTTTAGTTGCTTGTTGCCCATCTTAAAGTACTGTTCGAGGTGCTGTACCGAGAGCAAAACTTCTCTTTCACTCATACTACTTTACCTCCTGTGACATTCTCTTTATGCGGTCCGCCACGATTTTGGGCGGATCCACGTGCGGTGCGTCCGGGTGCAACAACCACGTTGCGGCATAGTGCGTTTCGCTGATTTGGAACATCGGCGGCTGCTCTTCGAAGTCGATTTGCATTGCGTACTTGTTGCGCGCGGCAAACGCATCGCCCTTTGGCGGATAAATCATGTTGGGCGGCGTGCCGGGGATTGCTTCCAATTTGTCCTTTGTGTCAAGGTCGGGCATACTGGACAACAGCGCCCATGTGTACGGGTGACGAGGATCGTAAAAAATGTCGTCGCTCGTGCCGTATTCCACAATCTTGCCTGCGTACATTACGGCAATTCTGTCCGCCATATTGGCGACAACGCCCAGGTCGTGCGTAATGAAGATTACCGACAGGTTACGTTCCGCCTTAATGCGGTTGATAAGTTCCAGAATCTGCGACTGAATGGTAACGTCAAGTGCCGTCGTCGGCTCGTCACAGATAAGGATATCGGGGTTTGCCGCCAGTGCGATTGCAATTACGATACGTTGGCGCATGCCGCCGCTGAACTCAAACGGGTACTGATTGTAGCGGATTTCCGGTTCGGGAATACCCACTTCTTCAAGCAGTTTCAGCGCTTTTGCCTTTGCCATCTTGGGCGTAATGCGATAAACGAAGTCCGAAGCCTGCTCTTTGAGGTAGTCGATCAGCGCAACCATACTTTCTTCCGCATTGAATTCGTCCGCGATTTCGATGTCGTGACGGATACTTCTGCGCAAGCCGTGTATTACGCCGCGGATATTTTTCTTTGCCAGTTCCAGGTCGACTATTGCAGCAGGTACAACCTTCCAATCGGGCGTTTTGCCGCTTTCGATCAACTTGTTTCTGCGTGCCGTTTCTTTGTCGAAACGAGCCTGCTCGCGAGGATTTTTCACAACGCCGTCGAAGTATTTCTTCAAAGCGGCTTTAAGGCTGCTGCCGAATGTGTACTCTACGCTGTTTTTGATTACCTGCAATCTGTCGATGGCTTCTTCCACCGCTTTTTGCAGTTCGTTTGCCAGCTCATTAGCCTCTTTTTTGTCAAATTTTTCCGCGTGGAAAAATTCCAGTGCCTTGTCGGTCTTTTCCAGAAGTTGCTTTTTTGCTTCAAGACTTTTGTTTCTGCTGTGCAAAAGTGCCTTTGCGCCGATGTCGATGAAGTCCAGCATAAACTCGTCGTCAAGATACTTACGCGTCATTGCCGTCAACTCGTCGATGTCCATGTCGTCGACGTTGGCGTCGGGATTACGCATCATGTAGAATCCCAGCGTAAAGTAGTTGGGCTTTTTGCGATGAAGGGCATGTTCAAGCACGCCGTCAATGTCGTTGAGAGCGGCTACCGCTTCTTCGGACAAAGCGTGGACATTGCCTTTCTTTGTCGAATGCAATTCCTGCCTGAGCACGGCGACGTCGCCGTTAACCCTGTCGTCCATCACCACGATGTCGACATGAACGGTTGTCGGCAACTTGGCAAGCACGTGATTGATTGTTTTGTTTACGTCGATTGACTGATTTTTGGAAACGAGGAACAACGTATTTTCGATGTCAAGTTTCAGTTCTTCGGCGTTTTTGTGCAGTTCGTTGTAAGCACTTTCCAGTCTTGTAGTCAATGTGCAAAAGTCATCGAAAGTTTTGCACTTTGCGTTGTTTGATTTCTTTTCTTCTTCGGTCGAGGAAAGTTCGTCCATGTTTTCGTTCAACTTTTTCAAAGTCGAATTGAACAGATTCCTTGCCTTGAGTTGGTTGCTTTTACTTTTAAGCAACATTGCTTCGGTCATTTGCGTGCCGATTTTTACAATAGGGTTGAGGCTTGACAAGGGGTCCTGGAATATCATTCCGATTTTGTCGCCGCGAAGTTCCTGGAAGTCCTCTTCGGAAATTTGCAGCAAATCCTTGCCGTCGTAGATAATCTCGCCGCCCTCGACAATTGCGTTGCCCGCCAGAATGCCCATTATCGCGCGGCTTGTGACGGACTTACCGCTGCCGCTTTCGCCCACTATTGCCAGCGTTTCGCCCTTGTACAGGTCAAAATTGATGTCGCGCACTGCCTGCACCTTGCCGCCTTGCGTGCGGAAGGAAATAATCAGATCTTTTACTTCGAGTTTCTTTTCCATGATTACTCCTCCGAGCCTCTCAGCGACGGGTTGAATGCGTCGCGCAGTCCGTTACCGAACAGGTTGAAACTGATCATCAGCAGCGCAATTACCACCGCGGGGAAAATCATCAGGTGCGGATAGTACGTCCACTTTGTGCTTGCGTCGGACAGCAACGTACCCAGCGACGTTCCGCCTGCGCCCTGCCAACTTACGATACCGAGGTAGGACAGCATGCTTTCGCTGAAAATTACGCTGGGGATTACCAGTACCGACGAGGTGATGATTGTACCGAGCGCGTTCGGGAAAATATGTTTGAACATTATTCTGCCGTCGCCTGCGCCCAATGTGCGGGCAGCAAGCACGTATTCCTGATTTTTGAAACGGTAAAACTGCGTTCTTACCCTGGAAGCGGTGCCAATCCAACCCGTAATGACAAACGCCAACAGCAGGCTGGGCACGGATCCGACTTTCCGCGCGAAGTGCATCTGGAACAGCGTCGCGACGACGATAAACGGAACGCCGCTAAGTATGTCGGACACACGTTCCAGCACCATGTCCACCGCGCCGCCGTAGTAACCTTCCACCGCGCCGTAAATTGTACCGATAAACAGGTTGATTGCCGACACACAGATGGCTACGAGAAGGCTCAGTTTGATACCGCCGGCAAGGCGCAAAGCCATGTCGTAACCGGACAAGTCCGTACCGAAGATGTACTCCGGCTCAAATCCGTTTTTGTAAATGTAGTAGTTGTAGTACAGCACGCGAACGTACTTTTCGGCGGAGCTGCCCTTGTTGACGTAATACTGAACGTTGCCGTCGGCGTCACGCAGGTAGTTGTCTTCCAGTCCCTGAGTAGCGACGTCTTTGATTACGGCAACCTTGCCGCCTTTGGTGCTGAGCGGCGCAAATGTGTTGAGTTTGCGACCGCCGCCGTTTACGTAGGGCACTACATTGCCGCTTGCGTCAAGCATTCTGTCAACCTTACCGGAAGTCTTGTACCAGCAGTTGGCGTCATCGCTTGTCGCGCAGTATTCGTTGTCGAAGTCAACCATCGGGTAAATTACTTTAAGACCCGACTGTTTTTCCCACTCGAGGATTGCGTTGTATTCCTCGTCGGTCAACTGGAAGTAATAAAATCCCTTTTCGTAGTAGGACTCTATTTCCAGCACCGTGTAGGTCGTGCTGCCTTGCTTGTAGGTGGATTTTTCACTGAGAATGGGATTGTACTTACTTGCCAGTCCCTGAGCCAGCGTTACACCCTCACCGAGCGGATCCTCCGCGCCCATACCCAATGCCTGCATTTTGATGTAGCCGTAAGGGTTTACTTTGCGTTCCACCCCGGCGTTTGCAATGCCGATTTTGGCAAGGGTCAGGTTTCTCGGACCGAGGCTGCGGTAGTAGCCGTCGGAGAAAGACCCGTCGTAGCGGAAATTGAACAGCGGCGCAAGCACTGCAAACAGAACGATAAGGATAATTATCGCTGCGGCAACCACCGACGCTTTGTTTTTGGCAAAGCGGTTGAGCGCGTCGCGGAAGTAACCTACCGGTTTGGTGTCAAACTTTACATCGTGATTTACATTGCTTTTTACAAGCGTAAATTTTTCCGCCGGTATGGACGAATAAGCGTCAAATTGTTTGTTGTCAATCATCTTATTTTTCCCCCATACGAATACGCGGATCGATAAATCCGTAGCTGATGTCCACCACTATGCCTGCCAGCAAGCCGACAAAGGTGTAGAAGATACTGTCAATCATAAACACGTCGTAGTCCAGTTGGTTGATTGACTTCATGTACAACTGTCCTACGCCCGGTATCGAGAAAATTTCCTCGATAATCATCGAGCCGCCGAGAACGCCGATAAATTCCCCAATCAGCATGGGCAGAATAGGTACCATGGCGTTTTTCATGGCGTGCCTTACGGTAGCCTGTCCGCGCGTAAGACCCTTTGCACGGGCAAGAAGCATGTAGTCGCTTGTAAGCGTTTCGGTCAGTTCCGCACGGGTGAAACGCGCAAGTCCGGCAATTGTGCCGAAACTAAGTGCCATGATTGGCATAAGCATACTTACAAACATTTTCCACGAGAAATACGTACCGCCCGTTTCGGACAAAGGAAGTATCGTCGGACGGTCGAACCAACCCAGTTTGAAGTAGAAAATGTACTGCACCAGAAATGCGTAAACGTAACTCGGCACGGAAACGAACACCATGACAAGGGTACTTATCGTGTGGTCCTGCCACTTGTTCTTTTTGACTGCGGCAAGTATACCCAGCCCCAGACCGATGGGAATGGAAATAAGCAGCGAGTAAACGTTGACAAGCACCGTCGGCAACAAACGCTCGGCGATTACGTTCCACGCAGGGGTGAAGTAATCTATCTTCCACGATGTGCCGAAGTCCCATTTGGTGAAAACATTTTTAAGATAAATGCCCCATTGCACCATTATCGGTTTGTTGTAACCGAGAGCTTCTCTGCGTGCAAGCCAGGCTTGTTTTTCCGATTCTTTTTGCGGGGCCTGCGCCGTGTCGGGCAACAATCTTATCATCACAAAGCAAATAAACATGATGATAAAAAAGGTCAACAGCATCAGACCAACTCTTTTTAGTATGTATTTCCACATAACTATTTGCTCCTTTTTCAGGTAATGCACACCAACCGAACGTCCGCGGAAAGAAAGACAAAGTGCATTTCAAAGACTATCGGTTACTATCGGTGCCGGCTTAAACAGCCATCAACTTTTATTTGCAGTCAAAAATTTTCGTATATGACGTCGCACAAAAGACATTTTGTTTACAAACGCCTTTTCCGCTCGGCAATCGCGGCGCGCAAACCGACTTTTTTACGTAGCTTGCGAAAATTTTTCACTGCAAATATTTTTTCATAAAGACACCAACAAGTCAATGGGGGTTTTGCGCCCCATTGACTTGTAATGTCAGTCATTCGGATTTTCGGTTTTTCGGCTTATTCGTAGCTGAGGTTTCCGCCCTGGGCTTTCACGTAATCCGTCCAGGCACTGTCGCTGTAGTTGTACTTCAACAGTCTCATTCCGCCGAAACCGTACATGATGTTGTAGGTGTCGGTTGCGTTTTCAACCTTGTAACCGGTCAGAGAAACAACGGTTGTTCCGCAAACGGGGATGCAGTAGTACTTGCCTACGTATGCTTCCTCGATCTTGGAAAGCAATGCCAGAAGCAGGTTAATATCTGCGCCGGCGGTATTCTGAGCCTTGAGGAACTGAGACCATTTTTCCCAGGTTTTGGTTGCTTTTGCAAACGTTTGCGTAGCACCCTTGCTGTCGGTGTAGGTAAACTCTTCGATGGTCATCGTTTCCGTCTTGGGGTCGAACGAACCGCTTTCGTGAATTTCGGTCGTATCAGGTTCGAGGTAGCATTCAAACATCTTGAAGGGGTAGAATGCAGCGCCGCCCCATGCGCCCCAACCGATTGCATATTTGCCTGCCATTACGTCTTCGTATCTCGTCTGAAGGTTGTAAACGAACTTCAACGTAATCTTACCAAAGCCGGAGCCTTCGATTGCAGCGTTGAGGTAATCGTTGAGCAACTTTTCCTGAGCAGCGGAAGAGGAAGTACCTGCTGCTGCAGAGTAAGCAACCTGGATGGTGATTTCTTCGCCTGCCTTGTACTTGCCTGCGGCAACAAGGGCGTCGCATGCGCTCTTCATCAACTTCTTGGCAGCGGTAAGGTCGTAACCGTTTACGGAAGCATATGCTTCGTCAAGGGTCTTGTAAGTTTTTCCTTCGCCGTATTCTACGTCGTACAGGTCAACGATTGCCTTTTTGCCCCATTCGCTTGTGCGGTAAATGGAAGAAGGATCGTTTTCTGCGTCGTAGTAGTACAAAGTGTTGAGCAATGCAAACGCGGGTTTGTAACCGGATGTTGCCGTCGTGCAGAACTCAGCACGGTTGATTGCAAGGCTGAATGCGTGACGGAAGTCTTCGCTTTGCAGTACAACGCTGTTTTTGTTTTCGTTACCTTCGTCAAGTTTCGTCGTGCAGCTTGTGTTGAAGAAGAAACGCATTGTGTATGTTTCGTCAACCTTTGTCAAACGTTCGCTTGCGCTGTAGGTGGGTACGTCTTCCGAAGCAAGAGCCAGTTCGTCAAGGTCACCCTTGAGGAATGCTTGTTTGGCCGCTTCGTCCGGCATTACGTCAACAACGTACTTCGTGGTGATGAATTGACGTACTTTTTCGCCATTCAACGTCGTGTAGGAAATCAGCGAGCCTTTGTCGTCCTTCTTAACGTTGCCGCTATCGTCGCGTTCCCAGCCGTACCAGTTTTCGTTTTGTACGTACACGATTTGCTTATCCTTTTGAAGAGAAGCGATTTTGTAAGGACCGTATGCCACGCTGTTCTCTTTGCTTGTACCATAACTACTCGTCTTTACGCCGCCCTTTTCGGTAATAAGGCTCTTGTAAAGTTCGGGTTCTACAATCCAGGACGCACCGTTGCACATAATAAGGAAGTTGAAACGGGTAGTATCGTTTTTGCAAACATATACAATTTCGTATTCACCGGTCTTGTACAAACCGACGGTGTCGAAATTCACTTTGGGGTAGGTGTAGGAAGCAACCGTAAAGTAACCGATTTCGGCATCGGACCATCCCCAATATCCGCCGAGTTTACCATTTTCGCCGAACAAACCTGCAAGTTTGTCGTTGATTTCCTTGGTCATTGCAACGCGTTTGTCGCCTGCAAAGCCTACAAGATCGTCGTAAACGTTGTAGCCTTCTTCGCCGCCAACCTGGAAGAAAGCTTTGTAATCTCCGAGTTTGGTCATGTCGCTCGTTCCGAAGATATTGCCGAATGCGCTTACGTTGGTTGCGTCGAAGTACAGGCCTTCGAGGCTGCTGAGGTTGTCGCCGTAGGCTTCAAGTTCAACTGCCGGGAAGTAACCGCTCTTGCCCTGATTGTAGTACGCTTTTGCACCGACAATTTCAAAGTCGTTTTCGGTGTAACTGTTTGCGCGATAGTTCTGCAATTCGGGGTCAAGTTGCAACTTCATCGATTCGACATAAGTATCGGCATTGATGACTTTACCGTTTTCGAATTTTGCATTGGGGTTGAGTGTGATTTTCCACATACGACCCGTAGCGCCTTCGCCGATGCCCCACTTTGCTTTGTCGGCGTCGGTTGCGGAAGCGGTAATATCCTGAATGTCCGTAGCCATTTCGTATTGCCACTTGAATTCGCCTTCTTTTGCCATTACGGTGTCAACCAAACCAATCGAGATTTGTTCCATGATGGATTGGTCGGCGTTCTGCTCCCATGTGTGAGGGTTCCAGTTTGTACCGAGTGCGGTAGAATAGGCACGATAGGTGTAGCCGTCTTCTGCCGGCGCACAAGCAACCAACGTGAAGACTGCGGCAAAAACCATGCTCACAACAAGAAGAACACCAAGTAATCTTTTTGTTTTCATTGTTTTTCCTCCATAAAAATATCAATTGTATATTGATTCGCACAACCCGCATCGTTGTCGGGCCGCGCGGTCACAATCGTTTTACGATGCGGTCGGTATTATTTTTGACCTTAAAAAGGTTTGTTAGCCGTCTGTGATTATTTTTGCCGATATGGCGGCAACCAATCACGCGTCCGGCGACGTTTAAGACACCTTCAAAGTAAAAAAAATCCCGAAACCGCAAAGAAGCACTACTACCCACTCAACGTGAAAATAGTATAATACTCGCCTTCAGCAATTCCGAGCTTACCAAAAAACCAAACATATTCAATTCATGGCTAATTGATGCAATCTAGAGGAACCTTCAGAGCCGTTAATTGGCGGCGAGTTAACTATTCCCTGTTGAATATGAAGCTATTTTACCATACATTTTTAACACAAGTCAACTGTTTTTTAAGCATTTTTCAAGGTTTTACGCAAATTTTGGCGAAAATACTTTTTTATTTAACTATTGTATTGACTTTTGGGCGGAAATATGCATGTCGGCGTTCAAGCCGATTGTCACAAAATAAATTGCGATAATCGAGGTGAACGGACAGCAGAAATATCTTTGATAATAATGTGGAAGGACGTGCGCGTATATGCCTGCGCGTGCACATGCGCGCGAACAATAAAAAGGGACGTCCGAAACGGACATCCCACGAAATACTGTTTACCTGTCATCTGCGCGGCTTTTTCGGCTTGCGGAACAGTGTTGAGATTATTATCATTGCCTGCAGAGGCAATCCGATGAAAAACAGCGGCCACATCATATAGTTGATGAATTGCAGAAACAATGCCGCAAGCAACGCCCACAAAAACAGCGACAACGTGAGGGCGTTGACCCACTTCACGTTGTGGTTGACGCGGTTGAAACGGTACACGATGAGCGCGGACGGACAAACCATCCACACAAACACCTGCCAGAAGTTGACGTTTTGAAACAACCACAGCGCCGTATATACAAAGCACGCGACAAGCACCACCGACATTACGCTGAGACATATCATTGCAATTTCGTTGGCACGGTTTGCACGCGCTTCGTCGCCGCTGATTCTGGCAAGATTTTCCACGGCATTTTCCTTGGTGAGGTCGTCCACGGTAAGCCCGAACACGTCGGCAAGAGCGCACAACGCGGTGATGTCGGGGACGGAAAGACCGTTTTCCCACTTACTGACCGTCTTGTCGCTGTAGGCAATCTTTTCGCCCAGTTCCGACTGTTTGAGCCCTGCCTGCAAGCGCAGTGCCTTGATGTTGTCGGCTACGTTTTTTTCGATGTTGTTTTCCATATAATTATGGTAACACACTTTCGTCACATTGTCAAGCGGCGTTTTTCTACCGTTCTACCGAGCGTAGAATGTGTGCTTTTCAACGGAAATTTTGACAGATTTTGTAAATAAAAAGTTGATACGTATAGAAATTTTAAGTATTTCAATACAAAAAAACGAAGCGCAAACAAATGTGCTTCGTTTTCCGTATTCTGTTGTAGCAGCAATCCGAGTGTTGACAAATCGGATTGCCGTGCAGTATTTTCGCGATCGCCCTGTCGGCAATTTACTCCGCTTTTACACGCGACGAAACGACATTACTTTTTGTAAAGAGTGGCAACCTCGTCGAGATACGCCTTGCGTTTGGGGTAACTCCTGGCGGTTGAGTCGCGTTCAAAATCTTCCAGCGCTTTCTTTTGCGCCTTGGTAAGAGTCTTGGGCACTTCGACTTCTATCGTCGCGTACAGGTCGCCTGCGCTAAGCGTACCTCTGCGCCCCTTGACGCCCTTTCCGCGGAAACGCAGCGTGTCGCCGTTGACCGTACCTTCGCCGAGTTTGTGGATAAACACGCCGTCGGGGGACGGAATTTCTATTTCGCCGCCGCATGCCGCCGTCTGGAACGTAACGGGAACAGTGACAAACAAGTCCATGCCGTCGCGCTTGAACAGCTTGCTCGGCTTTACGGAAACAACCAATAGCAGATTGCCGTTGACGGAATTTTTGCCACGCGCCGCATTGCCTTCGCCGGACAATTGCAGCACCGTGCCGTCCTCAACGCCTGCAGGAATTGTTACGTCGATTGTACGGCTGACGCTACTTACGCCCTTGCCGCCGCACGTCTTGCAGGTGTCGGTGACAATTGTACCCGTGCCGTTGCACTTGTCGCACTGACCGATTACCGTTTGCTGACCGAACACCGTCGTGTAAGTCTGGCGCACCTGTCCGCTGCCGTTGCACTTGTCACAGGTCTTTACGCAACTGTCGTCCTTTGCGCCGGTACCGCCGCAGGTTTTGCATTTTTCCACGCGGCTGAACTTGATGGACTTTTTGCAACCGAGCACGGCTTCCATAAAGGTCAATTCCACGTTGACCGTCACGTCGCTGCCTGCCTGTTGCGCTTTACGTCCGCCGCGACTGCCGCCACCGAAGCCGAAACCGCCTGTAAACATGTTGAACAAATCGTCAAAGCCCGACGCACTGAAACCGCCTTGTCCGCTAAACGGATTGAATCCCGAGCCGCCGCCGAACTGGTCGTCCATTTCACCACGGTCGTACTTTGCGCGCTTGTCGGCGTCACCCACTACCGAGTACGCCTCGTTGATTTCCTTAAACTTTTCCGCCGCCGCTTCGTCACCCGGGTGAAGGTCGGGGTGATACTGCTTAGCCAACTTGCGGTAAGCCGATTTAATTTCGTCCTGCGAGGCAGATTTGTCCACGCCAAGCACTTTGTAATAATCTTTTACTGCCATTGTATTTCCTTTGCCTTTATGTACCAAATACGCGTTTTAACGCGTGTAACTGTCACGCACAAACACGATAAACGTTGCACACAATTGCTTCAAATACCGATTGAAGCCTTGTCACGCAAGGCTTCAATCGGAAAAATCATAGATAATAGCTGCGACTTGACAGACGGGGACTTGTTCGGCATCACGCCTGTCCCGCATCCGTCACTTCGTGACACCTTCTCCCCGAGGGTGAAGGCTTTCTGTGGTCAACTGCGCCACATTACATTCAACTCGACAAGCAGGTCAATATTATTGTCAACAATCACTGACACACAACAATACAACCAAAGCATGTTTTCGTTTACTTTACACCGACGCTGCACGGACACTTACTCGTAGTGACGGCGTAGACGTGGGTAGATAACGGCAACAGTTGACGGGGACGCGAGCGAGCGTACTAAGCGTACGTGACCGAGCGGCTACGGCAAGCGTAGCCGTCAGATGCCCTCGTATGCGCCGTCACTACTTATTTTCGTTATCGTCGTGCACATCATAATGCACTTCGCTGCCATCTGCCTGTTCCGCAGTGTTACCGCCCTGGTTTGCGGCAGCCTGTTGATAGAACTTCTGGAAGATGCTTGCGCTGCTTTGAGCAATGCGGTCGGTTTCCGCTTTCAACTCTTCGGTTGTAGCGTCAGCCTTTTCAAGAACTTCCTTACCCTTCTTCACTTCTTCTTCAAGGTGTTCCTTGTCGGCAGCTTCCAGTTTGTCGCCGCTTTCGCGTACGAATTGCTCGATGGACAAAATCATCTGGTCAAGTCCGTTGTGCGCTTCGACTTGTTCACGACGTTTTTTGTCCTCTTCGGCATACTTTTCGGCGTCCTTGACAGCCTTGTCGATGTCCGCTTCGGACAGGTTGGTGCTGCTTGTAATGGTGACGGATTGTTCCTTCTGAGTGCCAAGATCCTTAGCCGTTACGTGTACGATACCGTTTGCGTCGATGTCGAATTTAACTTCGATCTGAGGAATTCCGCGAGGTGCGGGAGCAATACCCGTCAGTTGGAAACGACCCAAGGTCTTGTTGTCGGCAGCCATTTCACGTTCGCCCTGCAACACGTGAATGTCAACGCTGGTCTGGTTGTCTGCAGCCGTGCTGAATATTTGCGATTTGCTGGTGGGGATTGTGGTGTTACGGTCAATAAGTTTTGCCATCACGCCGCCAAGCACTTCGATACCGAGGCTCAACGGTGTTACGTCAAGCAGCAACACGTCTTTCACTTCGCCGCCGAGCACGCCGCCCTGAATTGCCGCGCCGATTGCAACGCATTCGTCGGGGTTAATTCCTTTGTAAGGTTCCTTGCCGGTAAACTTCTTGACGGCTTCCACCACTGCCGGGATACGAGTAGAACCACCGACCAGGATTACGCGGTTGAGGTCGTTGTTGGTTACGCCTGCGTCCGCCATAGCCTTCTTCATGGGTTCAAGCGTTTGCTTGATAATACCGTCGATAAGGCTTTCAAACTTAGCACGAGTAATGCTGATTTCAAGGTGTTTGGGACCTGTAGCGTCTGCCGTAATGAAGGGCAGGTTGACGTCTGCTTTAAGCGAAGCGGACAGGTCGATCTTTGCCTTTTCCGCAGCTTCCTTAAGACGTTGCATTGCTTGTCTGTCGGTGGACAGGTCGATACCCGTCTTGCCCTTGAAGTCGTCTACCATGTAGTCCATCAGGATCTTGTCGATGTCGTCGCCGCCCAGACGGTTGTTACCGTTGGTTGCAAGCACTTCAAACACGCCGTCGCCGATTTCCAGGATGGACACGTCGAATGTACCGCCGCCCAGGTCGTAAATCATTACTTTCTGGTTTTTGTTTTCACCCTTGTCAAGGCCGTAAGCCAAAGCCGCAGCCGTGGGTTCGTTGATGATACGAAGCACTTCCAGACCGGCAATCTTACCTGCGTCCTTGGTTGCCTGACGCTGAGCGTCACTGAAGTAAGCAGGTACGGTGATTACCGCTTGCGTTACCTTTTCACCCAGGTATGCTTCCGCGTCGGCTTTAAGTTTGCCAAGGATAATTGCGGAAATTTCCTGCGGGCTGTATTTCTTGCCGTCGATGTCAACGGTGTAGCTTGTACCCATTTCACGTTTGATGCTAAGCACCGTACGATCGGGGTTTACGACTGCCTGACGCTTTGCAACCTGTCCCACAAGTCTTTCACCGTCTTTGGTGAATGCGACAACGGACGGCGTTGTACGATTGCCTTCCGCATTAGCGATTACGACGGGTTCGCCGCCTTCCAAAACTGCAACACAACTGTTAGTAGTACCAAGGTCGATACCGATAATTTTACTCATAATATTTACACTCCTTTAAGATAATTTTTTTATTTTGATTTGAAGAGGTTTGCGGGGAAAACCTTTTTTGCAAAAAGTGTTTTCCCCGCACCCCTTTCCAAAAACTTGGACTGAGATACGGGATATTCCCAGCGCGTCCACGTCAGGTGGTTCCCCTAAAAACTTAGGTACGGGTGTGTTTTTCACAACCGATACTTTTGAAGAAATTTTAGTGCGTCCACGTCAGGTGGTTCCCCGCGCCCCTTTCCAAAAACTTGGACTGAGATATGGGATATCATTACACATCACACACTCCACATCAAACTATGTCCTGTTGAGCGTAGCGAAGCGCAGTCGAAACATCCCCCGGAAGGGTTCCTTGTAATCATAAACAATGTAACGCATTGATTTAATTACAGTCAAACCTTCCGTTTTTTCGTCGGTGCCATTCTCATCCACCGCTCTGCTTAATGGCGCAGATTGGTGCAGAGAAACACAACTGGCGATTGAGCGCGACACGAGCGTACCGAGCGTACGTGACTGAGCGCGATTGAGCACGTAGTGTTTCTATGTGCCGATATGCGCCCTTATGCACCGACGATGACTTCGGCGTATCTAACCACCCTATCCCCGAACATGTAGCCCTTCTTGTACACTTCCACAACGAGGTCCTTGTTTTCCTCGCCGCGGTCAAGTTTACTCAAGGCGTTCATGCTGTTGTGGTCAAAGGGTTTGCCGAGTACGTCCGTTTCGACAACGCCTATTTCATGCAGAATGTCCACAAACTGTTTGTGAATCATTTCAAACGCTTTCAGGTTGTCGCCCTCGAGGTGCTTGCCTGCCAGTTCGAAGTTGTCCGCCACCGCAATCAGCTTTTGTGCAACGCTCAGCACACCGTCCTGCTTGGCTTGCTCCGCGCTGAACTTCATGCGGCGTTTGTAACTTTCAAAGTCGTTTTTCATTGCGACCAGTTGAGTCAGGTACGCGTCGGATTTGTCAGCCGAACTTTGCAGCCGTGCAACCGTTTCGGTCAACTTTTTGTTTTCCTCGGTTGCCTTGTCCAGTTCGGCAATCAAACTTTCGTTTTCCGCCGTCAACGCCTGCTCGACGGTCACTTCCGTCGGCACTTCCGTTTCGTTTGTTTCGGTGCTTTCGGTTGTTTTGTTCAAGTCTCTTTTACTCATTGTCCGTTTGGTTCTCCTAAAATTTCAGACAGTATTCCGCCGACGTGTTCCAGCACGCCGAGGACCTTTTTGTAGTCCATTCGCATGGGGCCAACCACTCCGATACTGCCGCTTACGTTGTTTCCCAGTGCCACTCTCGTGGTTACCACCGAACATCCGTCGATTGCATGGTCCGTCGCGCCGATCTTCACCGTCACGCTTCCCAGGCGACCGCCGTCGTCGGTAAACAACTCTGCTATTTTTGTTTTCTGTTCCATCTCGCTCAAAAACTTTTGCGCGTTTTTGGAACTATCGGCATATTCCGTATGACGGAAGATGTTGTTTTCGCCACTCATGGTTACTTCCATGCCGTTTTGCAAACTGACCCGTTTAAGCACGTCGATGATTTTTTTGAACACCGCGTTGTACGGTTGAAAATCACCGGTTGCAAGTGCGTAGGGGTAATCGAAGTTTACGAAGTCCGACACGTGCTTGCCGACGAATATCCGATTGAGCCAGTGTTCGGCTTGCGCTACCATCGGCTCGGTGAAATCCTCGGGAATGTCCACCATTCCGTCCTTCATCACTCTGCTGTCCGTCACGATTACCACCAGCATTTTGCCGTTGAGCAGGTTTACAAGTCGTATCGCCGTAATGGTGTCCGACATGTCCTCCTTGACGACAACCGCCGTGTAATCGGTCAGTTCCGCAATTACGTCCGCAAGGAAATCCACCATGTCTTCGCCTCTGCGACTTTTGACAGCCGCAAGTTTTGCCATATCAGGCATCGGCAACGGCTCGTCGCACATCAGCCTGTTGACGTAGTAACGGAAGGCTTTTTCCGAAGGAATACGCCCCGCCGATACGTGCGGCTGAATGAGGTAACCCATACTTTCCAACGCCGACAATTCGTTGCGGATTGTAGCCGACGAACAATCGGTGAGGCAGGAATTCTGAATTTCCTTACTGCTGACGGGCGTGGCACTGTCGATGTAGCCTTCGACAACTGCGTAAAGTATTTTTCTTTTTCTGTCGGAAAGCATTTTTATCACCGTCCTGTCACAAAAAGGTTTTGAGTGTTAGCACTCTTAACGCCCGACTGCTAATTTCTGAGCATATGATACCACCAGTATACGCATAAGTCAAGTGTTTTACGCACTTTTTAGCAAAAATTTTCAAGATTTTTCAGCGAGTGAGGGAAAATAGGTTTCAAAAAAAATATCAATTAAACAAATATGCGACAAGCGACCGTCGGACAGCGATTGATTAAAGTACGGCTTGTTAAAAAATAATAAAAAGAAACACTAAAACGACTATATAAAAATAGTAATCGCACCGAAGAAAAATCTGCCGATGTAACAACATTAGCCCCATCGCAAAACGTTGAAAAGTATACTAAAACAATAAAAAGTCACATTATTACACCACTCCGGCACACAACATATGCAAATCGGCACAGTTATTCGCAAACATTTTTCATTTCCCGTCAGACAAACTTTATCCCACCATTCATTACCTTTTACTTACTGTTATCCTATTGCCTCTACAATAAATAAAGCCGCCTTTGACCATGAGGGGCGGGCGGTCGGGGTAGCGGCGCTGTGGGGGTACTTTTAAGTTTTGACGACTACAACGGCGTTATATTTGTGGCTTACAACTTAGTCATTGCAATTAAGACACTGCATCCGCGCGGTTCCCTTTCGGGGGATTGGCACCCGAGCGTGCACGATTAGAAACCCACATCTTTTACTTGATTGTTTTTCCGTCGGCTTCTCGCAATGACATAGTAAGAAAATGCAATAAAGTATTTGTATCTGCCCCCTCATCCGTCACTACGTGACACCTTCTCCCCGAGGGCGAAGGCTTTTGATTGCGATGCCGTTGTTTATACGAAAGACATTCACAAGGTACCCTTCCGGGGGATTGCCACGGCGCGACAATAACAGTCGCTTCTCGCAATGACATATTAAGACAAAAGGCATTTTACAAGACACCCTTCCGGGGGATGTTTCGACTACGCTACGCTTCGCTCAACATGACATTATTTGTATGCGACAACATAGAGTAATTTGCTATCGAACACGCTTATATGTTACTTACAATCATCTTTATATCGATATTGGAACTACGTCCGCCGAAGTTAGTACACTTGAAGTCGGCAAGCAAGTTACAAACAGTTCGTCAACTACATCAGGGGTGACGAGGTGTTGCCAATAAAGGGACATCGTCCGCGAGCCTACGGCTGGGAAGAGTACCTACAATAAAACTATAATGGGCGAAGCGGCGCGAGGCATCAGCCGCTCCCATATTGGCAATTCCTCGGCAGGACCCCATTATAACGACTTCCGCACTTCGGCGCCCATTTAGCAAGGGCGCTTCCGCGAGATTGCTCACACGCGCAACGTACCCCTTTTGTCGCTGGAAAGTCAGCGACATTTCCCCCGTTCCGTCGGGGGAATTTCACTCGACTACACTTCGTTTCGCTCGGTATGACATGTTTTTATGTGGCTCGAATAATTTTATCTCTTTTAATGGTGGGTTCACGCCTGTGTTCGATGTCCGTTTCCAACGCCCTATTATCAGTTAATCACTTCAACTTTCCGTCATCACATTCAGCACGTTAAATGCCTTGCATGGCGTAATCGGCCTCCTTTTCAAGGCGTTGACGCAGGTTGTCGTCGGCAATCAGCGACGTGTTGGCTTCCACATTGTGTTTGCTGTTGACAATAACCGATTTCAGAAGGCTTGCGCCGATAACGGCGTCGCTTGCCACGTACTTGTACATGTACGGCATCGCCTTTTCCACGCAGTCCAATGCGCGACGGCACAACTGCATCACTTCCAGCGGTACCAACGCCGCCTTGTGATACTGCTTTTGCAACGCCGCCTTGCGCTCGGCAACCTGCTGTTCCGTTTCCTTTGGCAGGCGCATTGCCGCAATTATGTTGTCAAAAGCCGCCGAGTCGTCGTCGGCAAGCATGTACAACTTGTTTTTGCTCATTTGCAGCAACTTTACCGCGGAATGTAACTGCTCGGCATAGTCGTAATCTTCGCCGTACTTGGACATCGTTACGTTTGCCGCCATTTCCGCAAGACTGCAAGCGTAAGTCGCCACAATGGGAAGCGCACTTCCGCCGCCGGGGGTAGCCGCCTTACTTGCAAGCAGTTTGTTGTATTGTTCGATAGAGTTGTCCTTAAACATAGTTCCTCCGACGGCAAATTGCCGCGCCGATATTCTTTTGCATATGGCGTTTTACTCGCCAAACATGTCCGCATTTGCGCGTGGTTGTCTTTGCTGCCCTGCGCGAATGTGCAGCACAACCGCACCGCCTGTCGCGCTATATTAACGACCGCGCACGCGTTTTGTCGCAATCACATTATATATTAAATAATACTGCCCGTCAACATACCAAAAGACTTCTCTGCAACAGCAAAGAAGCCTTTTGTTATTTTGTTTACTTAGGGTTACGCCTGCGCCGCGGAAAGTTGGCGTTTGTTGTACTGCAACATGTACAGCTGGTAGTAACGCCCCTTGTTGTGAAGCAGTTCGGCATGGGTGCCCTGTTCCACAATTTCGCCGTGGTTCAGCACAATGATGTTGTCGGCGTGCTGAATGGTACTAAGTCTGTGCGCGACAATAAGCATTGTGCCGATGTTCATCATCTTGTCAAGGCTGTCCTGAATAAGCAATTCCGTTTCGGTGTCGATGTTTGCCGTCGCTTCGTCCAGAATCATTACTTCGGGGCGGTGAATAAGCGTGCGTGCGAAACTTAGCAGTTGTCGCTGTCCCGCGCTGAAGTTGTTGCCGCGTTCGCGTACTTCCTCGTCCAGTCCGTTGGCAAGACGGTCAATGAACTTGTCGGCGTTTACATACCTGCAAGCCTCTTCCACCTGTTCGTCGGTAAAGTCGTCGCGAAGCACGATGTTACTGCGCACCGTACCCGCAAACAAAAACACATCCTGCAACATCTGTCCGAAGTGCTTGCGCAAACTGGCAATCTTTATGTGACGGATGTTTATGCCGTCAAGCAGAATTTCACCCTTTTGTATGTCGTAATTGCGACACAAGAGAGAAAGTATGGTTGTCTTGCCGCTGCCAGTTGCGCCGACAAACGCCACAGTGTCGCGAGCGTTTACGTGGAAACTTACACCCTTAAGCACCCACTGGTCGGGCTTGTAGGCAAACCACACGTCCCTGAACTCTATTTCGCCCTTAACCTCGTCCAATTCGATTGCATCCGCTTCGTCCACCACCTGCGGTTGCATGTCCATGATAGTAAATATCTTTTCCGCACTTGCAAACGCCGACTGCAGACGGTGGAATTGCTCCGCCAAACCGATAATCGGGTTGAAAAATTTGCTGATGTACATGTAGAAGGCAACGATTATTGCCGCGTCCACCACCTGCCCGAACACAGGCACGTTGTCGATAGCATTTTTACTGCCGAGAAACAGCAAACACAGCACCGACGACACGTACAGCATGTTGACAAGCGGACGGAATACGCCGAACACCAGTATCTGACTGCGTTGTGCCCTGTACAGACGTTTGTTCTTTTCGTCAAACTCGTCCATTTTGCGCGCTTCGCGGTTAAACACCTGTATTACCTTCATGCCGGACAGGTTTTCCGACAAAAAAGTGTTGATGTCGGTGGTGCCGTTTTTCACCATGCGGTACGCCCTTCGACTGAACTTGCGGAAAATAACGGTAAACAGCACGATAAACGGCACAAAACACAGCACCATAAGGGTAAGCATGTAATTGACAAACAGCATTGCCACAAACACGCCCACTATTACAAGGCAGTTTTTGACAAGGTTTGCCAGCATACCGGTAAACATCATGCTGATTGCGCCGGTATCGTTGGTTACGCGTGTTACCAGTTTGCCGACGGGGATTTCCGACAGTTGCGCGTGCGACAGACTTTCGATGTGCGTAAACGCGTCCTCTCGAAGCGCCGACACTATTTTTTGTCCCGTTTTTTGCAGTACCACCGACTGCACGTACGAACAGCCAAGCGACACAACAAGAATACTTGCGTACACGGCAACGCGCCACAGCAGGTCGGACAGCGCAAATTCCGTTTCGATAAGGCGTTCCACGTCGGCAAGCAACAGCGGCGCGACAACGTCGTAGGCAATGCTTACAAGCAGCATTGCAAACACCAGTGCAAACTGACCGACATACGGACGGGCGTACTTCATAAGCCGCCTGAAAATAACGCTATCCTTCATGTTGCGGTCAAACTGCATGGTTTCTTTTTTGTTTTTGACGGAAGCGTAGGCGACAACCAGCGCAACGGTAAACAACCCGATTATTCCGCCGACAATAAACAACGGAAGGTAGTCTTTCATGCGTTGTCCTCCTCTTCGTCAAGTTTCTGCAGTTCCACCATGTTGCGGTACTCGTCGCAGCGTGCAACCAGTTGTTCGTGTGTGCCGACGTCCAGCACTTTGCCGCCGTCGAGGTACACTATTTTGTCCAGATTCTGCACGGTGGTAACGCGGTGCGCCACAAGCAATGTAGTCTTGCCTTTGCGCGTTTGCCTGAGATTGTCCAGTATCACGCGCTCGGTGTCGGTATCCACCGCCGAAACGCTGTCGTCCAGTATCAGTATCGCCGCTTCCTTCATAAGGGCGCGCGCGATGCTTATGCGCTGTTTCTGTCCGCCCGACACGGTTACGCCGCGTTCGCCGAGCACGGTGTCGTAGCCGTTGGCAAACTCACGAATGTTGTCGTCAACGTCGGCAAGCGCCGCGCTGCGTTCCACAAGGGCACGTTCGTCGGTGTCCGAAGCAAAGGAAATGTTGTCGGCAATGGTATCGCTGAACAGGAAATTGTCCTGCGGCACATAAGCGCAGAAGTTGCGCAGACTGTGTATCGTGATGTCGTTTACATCCTTGTCGTCAATCAGCAGCGTGCCGTCCGGTACGTTGTAACAGCGAAGTATCAGGTCGGCGACGGTTGTTTTGCCGCTGCCCGTCTTGCCAACGATACCCACCGATTCGCCCGGGTTTATCGTAAAACTGACGTCGGACAACGCCTCGTAATCGCCGTCGGGGTAGCGGAATGTAAGGTGACGAAATTCGATTTTGCCCGTCACTTCCGTAACGTCGGTTGCCGTCGGTTTGTCGTCAACTTCCTGCACGGCGTCCAATAGTTCCGAAACGCGTTTGAGGGAGGCGCGTCCGCGCGAACTCATTTCGATAAGTTCCGTCACGGACATGACAGGCCAGATAATTGCGTTGAAATACCCGATAAATTCCATCAGTTCGCCTGCGTCGAATTTGCCCTGATACACAAGGTAGCCGCCGTAGCCGAGAATAATACACACCACAGATTCCACAAACAGCGACACAAGCGTGTTGAGCAGTGCGCTTGCCTTGACGTAGGAAACGTTGGCTTTTTCGTTGTTTTTGTTAAGGCGTTTGAATGCGAGCAGTTCCTTAAATTCCTTGACAAACGCTTTGATTACGGCAATACCGCTGAAACTTTCCTGTGCAAAGTCCGACAAATCGGAAAAGGCTTTCTGACGTTCGTCCCACTTCATTTCCATGTAGTGTCCCACAACCATACCTGCGGCAAACATCAGCCCGATGGGAATAAGGGTAAACAACGTCAGTACCCAGTCCATCACAAACATTTTGTACAAGCTCATGGTGCCAAGCAAAATTGCGTCTGCCGCCATAAGAATGCCGCTGCCGAAGCAGTCCTGCACCGTTTCGAGGTCGTTGGTAAACAGCGACATAAGATTGCCGATTTTTTCGCGCTGGTAGTAAATGACGGACAAATCCTTGGCTTTGTCGAACATCTTACGTCTGAGGTCGCGTTCCACCTTGCTGCCCGAGCCGAAGAAGCACATACGCCACAGGAAACGTCCGAACACCATTACGACAATTACCACAAACATCGGCACGCAAACGCGCCTGAACAGGAAATCGAGATCAAATGTTTCCGTCACGCCGCCGCCGACATCCACAACGCCGTTTTTTACGCCGTTAATTACCATGCGGTAGCATTCGGGGATAAGCAACTGGAAGTAGTCCACGGCAAAAAGAGTGGCAATACCAAGCAGCAGCCACAAACCGTATTTTATGTAAAATTTGTTGATGTGTTTTCCAAACAACATATCGTCCGCTCCTTACCGAGCCAAATCAGGCGCATGCCGCGCCACAAAGGTTGCCTGCACTTCTCATGGCAAAACTACGCTTACGACGGCACCGATGTCAAATTTGTCTTAGGTCTTGAAGTTAGTTATCCGTTAATATATCACATAAAATGTTATTAGGCAAACAAAAGCACCGCATTATTTGAATTTCGGCGACAAATTACGGCAAAAGAGTTGACAAAAGTTTTGCACGGGCATAAACTGTGTATATATCAGATACACAGTTGTTTACAGGAGCCGCGTTGTAAAAACCGCATTGAATTTACCGCAAAATCCCGCAAGTGGCAAAAGGGCAGAAAACCGTTAAGCGAAAATCGAGCCGACAAATGCAGGTAAAGCAGTCGGCTGTAACTTGCGGAAAACCTGCAACAACGTATCGAAGGAGAAAGAATGCTGAAAGTTGCAAATCTGTGCAAACGCTTTGACGAATTTTGCCTTGACAACGTGTCGTTTGAAGTACCAGAAGGCATGATAGTCGGATTTATCGGGCAAAACGGCGCAGGCAAAACCACTACGTTGAAGTGCATTATGCGTACCGTCCAGCCGGACAGCGGCAAGGTTGTTGTTTTCGGGCGCGACATGGCAGAAACGGAAAAGGAAAGCAAGCAGTTGATAAGTTTCACCACGGGCGCATTCGACTACTACCCTAACGACACTCTGAAAAAAATTGCCGACGTGTACGCGACCTTTTACGACGAGTGGAGCAAGACGGATTTTGACAACTACTGCCGCCGCTTCAACCTTGTACTGACAAAAAAAGTGCGCGAATTGTCCGCAGGCATGAAGGTTAAGTTTGCCCTTGCGCTTGCCATGAGCCACAACGCGAAATTGTTTATTTTTGACGAGCCTACCAGCGGACTGGACCCCATTGCGCGCGACGAACTGCTGGACGTATTCCGCGACATCGTTGATGACGGGGACAAAAGCATACTGTTCAGCACGCACATCACAAGCGACCTTGAAAAATGCGCCGACATCATTCTGTTTATCAAGGACGGCAGGATTTTACTTGAAGAGGGCAAGGACGAACTGCTGGAAGAACACGTGATTGTAAAGGGCGGCATCGAACAGTTGACAAACGACCTCAAGTCGCGCCTCGTCGCCGTAAAAACGCACCAATTCGGCTTTACCGCGCTTATGAGACGCAGTGACCTCAAAGCGACCGACAACCTTACGCAGGAAAAGCCCACGCTTGACGACATAATGGTTTATTACAACAAAAAGGGGGCTTTAACATGCTAAAATTGCTGCTTAAAGAGCTTAAGTTGAACGTTAAGTTGCCGCTGTACCTGTTTACACTGCTTGCGGCAATGATGCTTATACCCAGTTACCCGATTATCGTCGGGGCAGGCTACACAATAATGCAAGTGTTTGTTTACCTGCAGTTGTGCGCCGCCAACAAGTCCATGGAATTTACGGCGGTACTGCCGGTAAAACGTCGCGACATAGTGACAAGCACCACCGTTGTTATCGTGTTTTTTCAGGCTTTGTTTACGGCGGTAAGTCTGTTGCTTTTGCCCGTTGCAAAATTGCTGCACGTAGCCAACGGCAACATAGTCGGAATCGACGGCAACTTTACCTACGTCGCAATGGCACTTGTTTGCTTCGGGCTGTTCAATCTGGCATTTTTGCCCAAATTTTTCAGCACGGGTTACAAATACGGTCCGGCATTACTGCGGGGCACTGTATTCTTCGTTGTCGGCTACCTTGTCATGGAAACAATCGTGCAGGCAGTGCCGACGGTAAAGGCAATTTTTGACGGCTACAACGAGCAATATCTGTGGGCACGCGCCGCCGCGGCTGTGGTTGCGCTTGGCGCATACGTCGGATTGACATTTGCCGCAAACAACATTGCCGTGAAGAAATTTGAAAAGGTAAACCTGTAACAATACAAATAAAAACAAACCATTTACAGTTAACATTCGCAAAAGTTACCTGCAGTGACAACGGCAGACCAAAAACAATCAAAGAAAAATGAAACTTATCGTACTTACCCGAAACGAACAACCAATATACGAACAACTTTTTGAGCAGATACGTGCGCAGGTGCTGAGTGGCGAACTGCAACCGCACTACTGCCTGCCGTCGATACGCACTGTCTCGCGCGAACTGGGCATAAGCGTAATTCCGGTCAAGACGGCTTACGACTTGCTGGAAAAGGACGGCTACATCTACACGGTGCAGGGCAAGGGCTGTTTTGTCGCGGAAGTTGCCGACCGCGAACTGCTCCGCGCAAGGCTTGCCGCCGACAGCGTGCGAAACACGGTGTTTTGTTGCAAAAGTCTCGGCTACACCGCCGAAGAAGTAACCGATCTTGTAACCAACGCCTACACCGAACCGACCGACTAACCGCCCGGTGACGGTTGCGTACAAAAAAAATCCGAAACACCCAAAAAACCAAGAGCCGACCTTATCCGTAAGGTCGTCTCTTTAATGTTCCGTCGGTAACAAAAATACGAATAAAAAACACGACACCGACATAGATACGCACGTTTCCAAGTCATAAAACTTCGGGACGGGCGCACCACAGTCGGTGTCGTGTTTTTTCATTTAATTATTTTTTACATTCTTTGAAATTTTGTAAAACGTGCAATCAGTGACCCTAAACAAACCACTTTCCGCCGTTTAACAGGTTAAAGCGGTACTCCTCATCGTAAAACCCATCTATAATTGCACAGCATTAAAGGCATGCTTTGCCGTGCGCTGTTTTACCAAAATACAATTGCAAACAATGTTGCTGCCGTGGCTTCAACACCTGAACGCGTCCCTGAGAAGAGTGACCTGTTCGGGCATTACTTCCACCACGTCAAAGCGGACAGGGACACCGTATTTGCCGTTTGCCGTAAGCCACAACTTTGCACACTGCACGATTGTCTGTTGCTTGCGCCAATCGACCGCCTCCCGCGGCGCACCGAACGCGTAACTAGTACGCGCCTTCACTTCTACAAACACGATGTATGCGCCGTCCTGCGCCACAATGTCAATCTCGCCGAAGTGGCAGAAATAGTTGCGTTGCAGTATTTTGTAGCCCTGTTTTTGAAGATACTTTGCGGCGATATCCTCGCCTATGCCGCCCTGTTGCCGCTTGTTCATTGTTTGCCCTCGTCAACCGACAGGTCAACAAAGTGCCCGATGAAACTGCGCCTGTGTATCGGGCAAGGTCCGTACTCTTTAAGCCGCGCTATGTGGTCGGCAGTGCCGTATCCCTTGTGCTTGGCAAAGTTGTACTGCGGATACTGTTTGTCCAATTCCAGCATCATGCGGTCACGCGTAACCTTGGCAACAATGCTGGCGGCGGCAATGCTGTAACTCAACGCGTCGCCGTGCACCAGCGACAATGTGCGCACGGGCACATCGAGTTGCACCGCGTCGATAAGCACGCAATCGACCTGTTTGAAGCCGTTTATACACTTAATCATACCCTGTTTGGTGGCGTTTAGTATGTTAATTTCGTCAATCGTGCGATTGTCGATGACAGCCACCTGCACATCGATTGCGCGGGCAATGATTTCGTCGTACAGTTTGTCGCGCTTTTTTGCAGACAGTTTCTTACTGTCGTTTACGCCGTCGATTATCCGTTCGGGTTCAAGCGGCATAATTACGCCTGCAACCACAACGGGACCTGCAAGCGGACCGCGCCCTGCTTCGTCTATTCCTCCGATAAGTTTTGCACCGCCTTCCATAAGGCTTTGTTCGTATTCCAGCAGCATTTTTGTCTCCATCACACCTTAAAATGTCGTTAAAAAGTTGACACGTATTTATTTTTCGATTACGAATATCAAGCAAACATCATTACACGGGACACGAAAGAAAATTCCCGAAGTTGTTTGTGCAGGCGGCAACCATACAGATTGACCGTCTTTACGCCTGCGGAACATCAAAAGTTATGCGTCCCGTCTTGCCCTTGCGGAAGTCGTCCAGGACGGCTTTTGCGCAACGTTCGTAGTCAACCTCACCGCCGCGAAGCAGAAATCCGCGTCTGGCGGCAATGGCGTTGTACACTTCTATCGGCGGCTTGCCATGCACTTCCACGCCGTAACGCGCGGCGAGTAAATCGGGGTACATGTTTTGCAGTTCGGCAATAAGCGCGAGCGCGACTTCCTCTATGTCCACGACATCGTCCTTAATGCTGCCGATGAAACACAGCCGCCTTGCCACAACTTCGTTCTCAAATTTGCTCCACAACGTACCCGGGGTGTCCAACAGTTCCAGTCCGTTTGTCAGGCGCACCCACTGCTTGCCCTTGGTTACGCCGGGTTTGTCGCCCGTAATTACCGCCTTGCGCCCGGACAGGCAGTTGATTATTGTGGATTTGCCGCAGTTAGGCACGCCGAGAATGAGGCAACGCACGGGCTTAAACACGCCCTTTGCCTTGTTTTTTGCCGTTATATGCGCCGTGACGTCGACAAAAGCCTGCACGATTTTGGCGGCTTCCTTGCTGGCGGTTGCCGTAACGCGCACAAACGGCATATTGTTGCGACGAAAGTACTCGCACCACATGTCAACCTTGGCAGGGTCGGCGAGATCGCACTTGTTGAGAATAAACACGCACGGACGGCTGCCGACGATTTTGACAAAACCCGGGTTGAAGCAGCTTTGCGGCGCACGCGCGTCCAGCACGTAACCGATTGCGTCCACCAGTTTTACGTTTTCTTCCATCATGCGCATGGCTTTTGTCATGTGCCCCGGGTACCATTGTATTTGCATATCGTTTTCCTTTTATTATTCAAGTGATTACAGAAACTTGCGTATGGGCTTAATTGCCGTCACTAATAATTTTTTTGCACCCGAGCGTGCGCGATTACAGTTACAGCCGTAAACTATTTATGCCCGATCAACAGTGGTCAGTCCTCGGCTTGTGACGGCGACGAACAAAGGTCAGTAAACCCTTAAACGTCAAGCATGTGCTTGCATGCGTCCGCTAAAGTTTCGGTCGTTTGTCTGTTCTGTACCCCTCTTTTACAAAACTTTGAGAGAATTTTGCACTTAAACCATGCATTTATTTATTTTCAAGCAAATCGGGACGAACTTTGCGTGTCAGTGCCAATGATTGCTCGCGGCGCCACTTGTCGACAAGTTGATGATTGCCGCCCACAAGCACTTCCGGCACGGTAAGTCCGCAAAATTCCTGCGGTCGCGTGTACTGCGGATATTCCAGCAGTCCGTCTGAAAAACTTTCGTCTTCCGTCGACTGACTGTTGCCGAGTACATCGGGCACAAACCTCAGCACGCTGTCGATAAGCACAAGCGCGGGTATCTCACCGCCGCTCAGTACGTAGTCGCCTATGCTGATTTCCTCGTCGATGTCCAGGTCAAGCACGCGCTGGTCAACGCCCTCGTAGTGTCCGCAAAGTACCACAAGGTGCGATAGCTCGGACAGCTGCCTGACCTTGGTCTGCGTAAGCGTCTTTCCGCGTGGCGACATGTAGATGCGGTGTGCCGTTCTGTCGGGGTCGACGGCGTTTATGCAGTCGTGTATAGGTTGCGGCGTCATTACCATTCCTGCGCCGCCGCCGAACGGCGCGTCGTCGCAACGCTTGTGTTTGTCCGTGGAGTAGTCCCTGATGTTGTGACAGTTAAGTTCGTACAGTCCCTTGTCCAGTGCCTTGCCCGTAAGCGAGCATTTAAGCGGGCTGAACATCTCGGGAAAAAGCGTAAGCACGTCAATCTTCATACACTACCACCTCGCCAAAACGTTTCGCCTCGACGTAAATTTTTTTTGCTTCGACATTCACGCCTGCCACCACGTCTTTCAAAAACGGAAAGCTGAATTCTTTGCCGTCTGCCGCCTTGCACACAAACACATCCGCCGCGCCGTACTGCAACAAATCGACAACGCTGCCGATGTTTTCATCGCCGCACACAAGGTCGCACCCCACAAGGTCATCCACAAAATAACGGTCCTTTTTCAGCGCGATCTGTTGTTTGTCGGCATAAACGGTTTTGTTACGAAGTTCCTCGGCGTCGTTTCTCGTTGCAACGCCGTCCAAAAGCAGAAAAGCAAATTCGCCGCCGGCGCGCACCTTTTTTACCTCGTACTCGCGCCCGTCGATGTACGCACGAGTAATGCCCTTAAGCAGTGCCGCGTCGTCAACGCTTACGCCCAGTTTAACTTCGCCGTTTATTCCTTGTGCCTTGAGTATTTTTCCAATTTCCAGTTTCATTTCGTCACAAAAATCCTTATACGTCTGTAATTTTTGGTTACTTCTTGTTGTTTGTCCGCGCCTTTCGGGTTGTACTGCGTTTGACAATTCAACCGTCCGAAGCGGCATTAAGCAATGCAAAAACGCACCGGCAAAATCATCGGCACGCGCGTAAAAATGCTTTTTCAGCGTGCCTTTACGCAACAAAAAGTCAGCCGCTGCGTTTCGTCCGTAATATTCAAACCGTAGTCGGCGGTGATTTCAACCACATCGAAACCGGCGTCGAACAATGCCGCGGAAACGTCGCCCGATTCGTGCAGATACTGCGTGTGCGTTTCGTCGTCGCGGCTGTAACTGCCGTCGTCGTTTTGCGAAAACAACGTCAGGTTAATACGCAGACTTTTGCCGACAATTTTGTTTGTCCAAAGCAATGTATACTGCTGCTCATCCACGTAAAACACATTGTCCGCAAGCACGCGGCGCAGCTTGTAGGGCGTAGAGTAGTCAAAAATAAAGGGCGCGCCTGCCTTAAGATTGTCGGCGACGCGTCTGAAAAAGTCCGTCAGTTTGTCGTCCGAAACGTAGTTTACGCCGTCGTTTACGCAAATTGCCATGTCAACGGGGCGCGTCAGGGTCAGTTTCGTCATATCCTGCAAAACAAACAACGCTCGGCATTTGTTACGCGCTTCAGCAAGCATTTGTTCGCTGTTGTCCACGCCCACCGCTTCAAAGCCGTTTTTCACAAGGCGCGACGTCATTTTTGCCGTACCGCAGGCAAGGTCAACCACTTTTTTGACGTTGTTTTTTTTCGCGACGCTGCAAATATACTTCGCCCAACGGTCGTAGTCACAGTCGTTTCCGCTAAGTTTGTCGTACAGCGCGGCAATGACGGAGTAACTTTGTTTCATATCTCTCCTACAAAAAACAAGGACGTAAATCAGGGTACGTCCTTGTTTTTAACAAGTTTTTAAGTTTATTTCACAGCCGAAGTGTCGGTTGCAACGACAGGGTTTGCGTTCTCCTGCGCTGCCGACGTTGTCTGAGCTTGACCGCCCTTGCCCTTTTTGCGCGCTTCCACGGGGTGGAACAACGCAAAAGTCTTCATCATGTGCGTTTGCCATACAAGGGGGAAGTACATACCGCCGAACATCAGCATCAGGATGAGCAGCAATTGTTGGAAAATACCGCCCATAATAAACCACAAACCAACGGGCAACAACGCAATGATCACGTGAATGATGTTGGGCAACACGTTGAGCCACAACAGACGCCAACTGTCGTCCAGCGTGCGACCGACAGACTGCTTGTAAGTGACGGCAACGCTGCACACGATAAGCACGTACGTAACCACAAACAACGCTGCGATACACAGCAGCACTAACAGCACTATTGCCAGCCACAAAGGCATAACGACCGAAGCCCACGTGTAGAAAAAGTACAGACCACCGACCGTTGCGGAAATTACAGTCGCGCCGAGAAGCGCGTACAAAAACGACGATTTAATGCCCAGCCACAGGCTGCGGAATACGCCCACCGCAGACAGTTTGCCCGTCCAGAAGGCGTCGCGGATTACGGCAAAACCGCCGCAAAGAATAAACGTGCACACAAGCCCGGCAAGGCAGGCATACAGTGCCGTTACGTTGTTAATTGACTTTACGCCGTTTACATACTCGGCAGAAACGCCGTCCCACGAACCCGTCGAAAAGCCGATTTCGTTGAGAAGAGGCAACGATTGTTGCAGTGTGTTTATTTTGATTGTACCGCTCATCAGCATGAAAATTACCGGCACAATCAGCGCAATCATAAGCAGACTGAAGCCGAACAGACGGAAGATGTTGTCACGATACAAAACCTTGAAAAATCCCCACGTGCTGAGGCGGTTGAGACGTTTGGTAACGTGTCCGCTACGCTCGTTTTCCAACTTGATTTTGCTGAAATCCATATTAAACCTTTCCTTTCGCAAAGTTCCGCAGTACTGTCTGCGCCGCCGCGTACGGCAGAAGAACGATGCTGAATTTATTACAGTATACTATATTTTGTATTATTTTTCAAATATATTTAACGGCTTTTTGCAGTGAGCCGCAGAATTTTTGCAATTTTGACAGCGTTTTTGCCGTTTTTCTGACAACTTCCGTAAGTTTTGCGAATTGTAAAGCCACACGGCAAATACAATAAACAAGGGGTTTTTATGAAAACAATTGCCCTTGCGGGCGTGGGCGGACTGGTCGGCGACAAAACGCTGCAACTGCTTCAGGCAAACCTTGCGGGCAGGGTAAATCTGCGACTGTTCGGAAGGTCGGAAGCAGGCAAGCGCGTGCAATTCGGTGGCAAGTGGGTGACGGTAGAACCGTTTGACAGACTGAACGACGGCGTCATAGACTACGCTTTGTTTACTGCAACGGAAGAAATTTCCGCAAAATACGTACCGCTGCTTGCACGATGCGGAACCGTGTGCATAGACAACAGCGCGGTGTTCAGACTTAGCGACGGTGTGCCGCTTGTGGTGCCGTCTGTAAACGGACGGCAGGCAAAAGGAAACATAATTGCCAACCCGAACTGCGTAACAATACCCGTCGCAATGGTCGTAAACGCGCTAATGGACCTTGCGCCGACCAAAGTTTCGGCGGTTACCTACCAGGCAGCGAGCGGCGGCGGCAAGGAAGGTCTTGCCGACCTTGTTCTGCGACGGAAAAACGGCAGAACAAAGTGCTTCGAAACGCAGATTTTCGACAACGTACTGCCCCTTTGCGGCAAAATGACCGACGACGGGCATACAACCGAGGAACACAAGCTGACAAACGAACTGCCGAAAATTCTTGGTATGCCGGGTCTTGCGGCAAGCTGTTTTTGCGTGCGCGTGCCTGTAACCGTCGGACACAGCGTGGTACTTAGCGTCACCTTTGACAGAAGCGTAACGACGGACGAAGTCAATGAACGTCTGGCAAAAGCGACGGACGTACTGTTGTTTGCGCAAAACGTGCCAACGCCGCTTACCGTGCGCAACACAAAGTACGTTGCCGCAGGACGCGTCGTGCAGGAAACGGACAACTGCGTGACAATGTTTGTAACAAGCGACAATCTGCTTCGCGGCGCGGCTTACAATGCCTATGAAATACTGCGACTTGTGCTTGACGGCGCAAACGAAAACAAGGACAATCAGCCGTAATGACTACAAACAAATTTACAAACATAGCGACAAAAGAAAACACACCGATACTTCTGACAGCACTTGCAACGCCGTTTAAGCACGGAAAGGTGCACATTAAAAGCCTTGATACGTTACTTAGCTTGCAAAACAATGCCTACGTTGACGGACTGGTTGCACTTGGCACTACGGCGGAAAGCGGACTGATGACCGACGAAGAAAAGGCGTTGATTTTGTCGGCAACAAAACTGCTGACAAACAAACCGCTTGTTGTCGGCGTTGCCGCAAACGGCGAATACACATTGCTACGGCAGGCAGAGTTTGCACAAAAACACGGTGCAGACGCGCTGCTTGTTTCACCGCCGTCATTTTGCAAATGCACGAAAAACGGCTACATAAAACTTCTGCTGAAACTACACCGCAAATGCGACCTTCCGCTTGTGCTGTACAATGTGCCGTCACGCGCGGCGTACTCGCTTGACAATATTATTGTACGGACATTGGCTGAAAACGGCGTGAATTTTGTAAAGGAATGTGCCGCCGACGGAAAACTGATAAATTGTGCAAACAATGTTTTGTGTTTTTCAGGAAACGACGAATACCTGACAACGCACATGCGGCAAGGGGCAATCGGGGCAATTTCGGTAGTGAGCAATGTTTTCCCGTCGCTGACTAAGAAAGTTATGCTGCAAGCAGTAAACAGTGACGGCAGAAACAACATCGAAAGCACAGACAAAGTTTCCGCTAAGTTTGCAAAGGTTGCGCGGCTGTGTGCCCTTGAAGTAAACCCGATTGCAACAAAGTACATGCTGTACAGGCTCGGCATTTTTGCAACGCCTGAAATGCGCCTTCCGCTGACTGTCGCAGACAGACAAACACGCAAACAAACAGACGAATTTTTGACGGAGAACAAGTATGAAATTGACGGTATTCGGCAGTAACGGGCGCGTAGGCGGCTCCGTTGTACGCCTTGCCGAAAAAAGAGGACACGAAGTGACGAAAATAGACGTTGGGGACAACATGGCAGAATTCAATGCCGACGTAGTAATAGATTTTTCAGTGCCGCAAGCGACGGAAGCGGTCATTGACTACTGCGTTGCCTGTAATTGTCCGCTTGTCACCGGCGTGACGGGACGAAACGCCGAACAACAGTTTGAGATAGACAAACTCAGCGAACGGCTGCCCGTTGTTCAATCGGCGAACTTTGCCGAAGGTATCGCATTGTTTACCGACGTTTGCGCAAAGATCGCCACCGCCCACCCCGACTGGGACGTTGACGTTGTCGAGATGCACCGGCGTGGCAAACTCGACGCACCGAGCGGCACGGCAAAAACAATCGCCGCAAAGATTTCGCAAGCGAAGGGCGCGTTCGGCAAAGTGACAATTCATTCGGTCAGAAGCGGCACAAATTTCGGCGTGCACAGTGTAATTTTCGGAGGCACGGGCGAGAACATAACGCTGAACCACCGCGCGGAAAACGTCGAAGTGTTTGCCCTGGGCGCAATAAAACAAGCCGAAGTGCTATTTGCAAAACGGACAGAATAGCATTAAAAAAAAGCCATACGTATGCATTTTTTGCTTACATATGGCTTTTATGTTTTACTTATTAACGACTATATTTTTAACAGTATCAACTTTTTCAAATTTGCTTATTGCAACCAACAAAATCAACTACTCGTTGTCGTTTTTCTTGCGCAGAATGTCGCCCACGGCAAGACGATACGGGCAGTTTATGCGTACAATTTGTTTAACCTTGTTCATTACTTCAAGCGGTGCGCCGTTTTCGTCGCGGGCATCTGTGACGGTAAAGGTTTTGTTGTGTGCGTCCGTCACCGACAGCGTTTCCAACTCGTCGCCGATTACAAATTTGTTGCGTTGTTCCACCACTATGTAGCCGTCGTCGCACACTTCCCTGACTACGGCGATAAACTTGTACTCCTCGACAGCCTTGCTTGACAGGTAGTACTGGCGCGTTTCGTCCTCGTCAAAGTAAAATCCCGTCGTGTAATCTCTGTGCGAAGCCTTGTTAAGTTCCGCATTCAGTTCCGCACACAATTCTTCGCTAAAACAGCCTTGCTCGATTGCGTCCAGTGCCTTGCGGTAGGCGTTGACCACCGTCGCCACGTAAAACGCCGACTTCATTCGCCCTTCCACCTTGCAACTGACAACGCCTGCGCCAAGCAGTTCGGGCAGATGCGCCAACATATTCATGTCCTTGCTGTTGAAAATATAGGTACCCCTTTCGTCCTCTTCCACAGGCAGGCTGTCCTCGCGCGACACTTCGCGTACTTCCCACTTCCATCGGCACGCCTGCACGCACTCGCCACGGTTACTGTTGCGCCCCGTAAGATAGTTACTCATAAGGCACCTTCCGCTGTAACTTACGCACATCGCGCCGTGCACAAAGCACTCGATTTCCGTATCGGGACAGAATTCGTGTATTTTTGCAATTTCCCAAAGCGGCACTTCCCGCGCCAGTACCACGCGTTCCGCGCCTTGTTTCCGCCAAAAATTAACTGCGTATTTGTTTGTCGTGTTTGCCTGAGTGCTGATGTGTATCGGCAAACCGCTGTGCGAACGCACAAAATCGAACACGCCCGGGTCGCTGACAAGTACCGCGTCAACCTTAGCCGATTCAAGTACTTTCAGGTAGTCGGCAAGCGCATCGAAGTCGCCTTCGCTTGCAAAAATATTCAGCGTAACATACACCTTTACGCCGTGCTTGTGCGCGTAATTTACGGCAACTGCGATTTCGTCGTCGTCGAAGTTGTCGGCAAACGCACGCAAACCGAATTTTTTACCTGCAAGGTAGACTGCGTTTGCGCCGAAGTGCACTGCCGTTTTCAGTTTTTCCATACTGCCGGCAGGTGCCAGCAATTCCGCCTTAATACTCATATTACTTTCTTTTTTATTCTGCTGTAGACGCACCATTTTTTCGCATATGCCGCTTTGCACCGTTAAATGCAACAAAGTGGTACGTTAAACATTTCAAACCGTGTAGTTTTTCAATATTTTTTTACGGAAACCGTAACGCCGTCACCTATGCGGTGAAGCACCGTGTCGTAGCGCGGATTTGCCGTAATGTCATCCAGGAAAGCGTGCATGTTGCGTGCCACGGTAATATGTTTGTGGCGTTTATCGTCGGGCACGTGCTCGACAAGTCCCTTGTACAACACGTTGTCGCACACCAATGTGCCGCCCGTGTCCAGCAGTTCCGTAAGGTACGGCAAAAAGGTTTCGTACTGCCCTTTGGGTCCGTCCATAAAAATAAAGTCGTAGTTGCCCGTAAGTTGCGCAACCAGTTCGCGCGCGTCGCCGAGAAAGATGTTTACCCTGTTTTCGACGCCTGCCTTGGCAAAGTTTTGTCTGGCGATGTTTGCCAGTTCCTCGCTGATTTCCATCGTGTTGAGGTGCGCTTCGGGCGAGGCAAGTAACATCACGATACCGCTGTACCCGACCGCCGTGCCTATTTCCAGTATGCGCTTCGGCTGAACTTCCCGTACCACGTTAAACAGCAATTCCTTGGTGTCGTCCAGCATGACGGGAATGTACCGCTCCCGCGCGAAACGTTCTATCTGATTCAAATCTATTTTTTGTTGCATTTGTGTGTATGAATAATGAGAGATTACGGGGAGAAAAACTTTTTTGTAAAAAGTTTTTCTCCCCGTGCCCCTCTTTTCAAAAATTTTGAGTAGTTGACGAAGAGAATGGCTTACACAAAGTCCGTGTAAACAAAGTTCTACTCTCAACAGATTAAGTTTCCTTTGACACCATATCGTTTCTAAAAGACAACGACATTACCGAACCACTAAAAGTTAACCGTTTCTGCAGTTCATTGCGACATAACGGCGAAATCAATGTAAAATACACGCCGAAATTCAAGGTCTTCGTTTTGCCGTTTTTAACTATGCTTTTGCAGTTGCCGTGTCTACTTCGTAAATACTATTTTGCCGTCGGCATCGCAGTCAACCACAACGCGCTGTCCCTTTACAAATTCGCCGGTCAGCAGTTTTTCCGCAAGAGGGTCCTCGATTTCACGCTGGATTACCCGTTTCAACGGACGCGCGCCGTATTCCTTCTGGTAGCCACGCTCGGCAATGGATTGAATCGCGCCGTCGGTAAACCACAAATCCAGTATACCTTTCAGCCGTTCGTGCAACTTGAAGCACAACAGTTCGCTTATCCGATAAGCCTCTTCCTGCCCGAGGTAGTTAAAAATCACAACCTCGTCCACACGGTTCAAAAATTCCGGTCGGAAAAACCGTTTAAGAGCGCGTTCCACGTTGTCGCGCATGGAGTTGTAGTTGTCCTTTTGCAAAAATCCGAACATTGGCGACTTGACGTCCGACACGCCGATGTTACTTGTCATGATTATCACCGTGTTGCGGAAGTCCACCGTTTTGCCGTGGCTGTCCGTCAGTCTGCCTTCGTCAAGTATTTGCAGCAGCAGGTTAAACACGTCGGGGTGCGCTTTTTCGATTTCGTCAAACAGCACCACACTGTACGGCTTACGGCGAACCTTTTCCGTAAGATAGCCGCTTTCGTCGTACCCGACGTATCCCGGCGGCGACCCGATAAGTTTTGCCGTGGATTGCTTTTCCATGTATTCCGACATATCCAGCCGCACCACGTCGCTGTCCGTGCCGAACAGACTGTCGGCAAGTGCCTTGGCAAGTTCCGTCTTACCTACGCCCGTCGGCCCTACGAAAATAAAACTGCCTATGGGTCTGTTGGGGTCTTTCAGCCCTGCTCCCTGTCGTCTTACGGCAAGCGCAACCGCCTTTACCGCTTCGGGTTGACCGATCACGCGCGAAGCCAGTTCGTCCTCGAGGCGTACCAGTCTGTCACGTTCCTCGCGCGAAAGTTGGCTTACGGGTACTCCGGTCATCTGAGACACCACGTTGCGCACGTCGTCGGCAGTCAGCGTGCTTTTGTGTTCCTCGCACAGACGTTTGTATTCCGTCTGGGCATTGTCGTACTCGAAGCACAGTTGCTTGTATTTTTGTTCCAGCGCGGCGGCTTGTTCCTTGTTTGCAGCAAAATAGGCGGTTTCACGCTTGTGTTGCACATCGGCAATTTGCGCAGCCAGTTCGGCAATACGCGGCGGCGCGGCAAATGTTGTCATTTTCAGCTTGCTGCACGCCTCATCAATTACGTCAAACGCCTTGTCGGGCAGATAGCGGTCGTTGATGTACCTTACAGACAGTTGCACCGCCGTTTCGATTGCTTCGTCTGATATTATTACGCCGTGATGCTCCTCATACTTGCCCTTGACGCCCCTGACTATCTGCACGGCAAGCGCAGGCGACGGCTCGTCCACAACAATCGGTTGGAAGCGACGTTCCAGCGCGGGGTCCTTTTCGATGTACTTGGTGTATTCGCGCAATGTCGTTGCGCCCACAATGGACAAATCGCCGCGCGCAAGAGACGGTTTCAGTATCTCGGCGGCGTCCATGGTTCCGTCGGAAGTACCGCCTGCGCCGACAAGATTGTGAATTTCGTCCACAAACAAAATTATGTTTCCGTCGGAAATAACCTGCGAAACTACTTTTTTCAGACGTTCCTCGAAGTCGCCGCGGAAACGGCTGCCTGCGATCATACCTGCGATGTCCAGTTCCACAAGACGTTTGCCCTGAAGTTCCGCCGGTACGCGCCCCTGTGCCATGGCAAGAGCCAATCCCTCTACTACGGCTGTTTTACCAACGCCCGGTTCGCCCACAAGCACGGGATTGTTTTTGGTGCGGCGAGTAAGCGTTTGTACCACACGGGCGAGTTCCGTATCTCTGCCTATTACGGGGTCGATTTGTCCCAGCATCGCGCGTTCGGTAAGGTCTGTACCGAAGGGCAAACGGTCGTCTTCCGGGCGTGCAATGGCGTTGCCGCTCATGGCAAGTTCGTCCTCGGGCACCTGCGCGGCAAAGTCGTCGCCGCGGGCAAAACGCATAAGCGCGGCTTTGTTAGGCAGTGTGTCTACGATTTTGCGGAAAAACGCGTCGATTGTAATGCCTGCCTTATCGTTGCAGTAATACTGTATTTTTTCGTAAGCATAGGTTTCCTTTATGCTTAGTAACGCCAGCAGCATGTGTATGCAGTTTGTTTCTCTGTCGCCCAGTTCCTCGGTGAAGCGCGCCGCAATCCTGTTGAGGCGGTTAACCTCGTCGGAATCGTGCATGCGTGTGCTGCCCGTATCGGCGTCGTGCGACGACGTGCTCACATTTGTGGAATTCATGCCGATTTCCAGCAAAAAATGGCGTGCTTCGTTTTCCACCGAAACAAGCCCTATAAGCACGTGATGCGCATTTATTTCGCCGCAATGATGAATGCGGACGTATGTCTGAGCATAGGAAAATACATCCGTTAACGTTTCAGAAACCATACCTATTCCCGTTTCCCGAACGGCGACTTCGTCGAAAATTCCGTCCAAAGCCGCCCCTTGCCTTATAATTTAATATATTGTATCAAATTACAGCAAGTTTATCAAGAGAAACAGTCAAGTTTTTTTGCATATGTATTTACGTTCTGTCCGTAAGTTTCTGTTTGCGGACGGCGCGAAACGTAAATTTTCCGTGCAGGTTAATGGCGCGTGCCGCAGCATACGCCAGCGACGGCGCAACGGCAAGAAACACCGACACGACATACATCCACACGGGTAGCAGCGACAGCCCGAACAACGACATGAGCGGCGGTACAAACGACACCACCCCGACAAGAGCAAAGGACAACACCGTAGTCCACGCCATAAACGGCGTAATGTCGCGGTCAAACAGTCCCCTGCGACTGCGCATTTCCAACGCGAAAAACAACTGCGACATACTGAGCACCAGAAACGCCACCGTGCTTGCTTCGCCCGCGCCGAAGGTGTTGCCGACGGCATATCCGACAAGCGTAACCAACCCGAACAGTACGCCGCCGACAATTATACGAATGCCGCCGCCGTGACTGAAAAAGTTTTCCGTCGCGCTTCTCGGGGTGCGGTTCATTACATCATTTTCCTGCTTGTAAATGCCAAGCGCAAGTCCCGGCAAACCGTCGGTAACAAGATTTACCCACAACAGTTGCATTGCCGACAGCGGCGAAACGTCCCACAGCAGCAACGCAAACAACACGCACAATACCTCACCCACATTGCAGGTAACAAGGTACATTACGGATTTTTTGATATTTTCGTACACGCTTCGTCCCAGCGAAACGGCGTCGACCACGGTCGCAAAGTTGTCGTCGGCAAGTATCATATCGGCGGCATTTTTGGCAACTTCCGTACCACTGCCCATTGCGCAACCGATGTCGGCGCGTTTAAGCGCAGGCGCGTCGTTAACCCCGTCGCCCGTCATTGCCACGACAGCACCGTTTTTCTGCCAGGCTTCCACTATGCGCAGTTTGTCCGCAGGCGTAACGCGCGCATATACGGCAATGTCGGGTACTTCTTTTGCCAGCATTTCGTCGTCGATTTTGTCAAGGTACACGCCGTCCACCGCACGGTCGTTTTCGTCCTTTATTCCCAGCGACGAAGCGATTTCCGTTGCCGTAGCCAGACTGTCACCTGTAATCATAACAGGCTTAATACCTGCTGCTTTGCAGGTTTTAACGGCGTTTAGTGCTTCTTTACGCGGCGGATCGGCAATTACAAACAATCCTACGATGTTGAAGTCCGACTCAAGCCTTGCAGAGCGCGGAAAGTCCGCACCGACCTTTTTGACGGACAGCGCAAGCACCCTGAAGCCACGCCGCGCATACACCGCGCTTTGCCGCTCGAACAGGGCGTAATTTGCCGACGTGTTCATTGCTTCGGGACTGCCCTTTGTCACGACAAAGTATTCGCCGCCGTCACGCACGACCACCGTCATAAGTTTGCGGTTGCTGTCAAAGGGCAGCTCAAACATACGCGTCGATTTTTTGGCGGCAGTCGCATGTACGGTAACGGCAATTTCCGTAGGGTCGCCGACAGTGTTGCCGTCGCCGTCAGTCGTCACGTCGCAACAATCGGCAAAACGTTCCACAAGGGGCGCAACCTCGGCGATGTTACCGCCGGACACAAACTTTCTGCCGTCAAACACGCCGTACAACGTCATTTTGTTTTGCGTAAGCGTGCCCGTCTTGTCCGAACAAATCACCGTCGCGCTTCCCAGCGACTCGACAGAAGTAAGCCGCTTGACAACGGCATTTTTGCGCGCCATAGACTCTATTCCCTTGGCAAGCACAACGGTAACGACGGCAGGCAATCCCTCGGGTATCGCCGCCACAGCCAGCGAGACGGACGTCAGGAAGATGTCCACAAACACCGACAACAACGTGTCGCCGTCACCCATGCGGTTTACGCCCTTGACAAATGCCGTCACAAACACCACCGCGCACACGGCAAGGCACACAACGCCGATTACTTTGCCGAGATGTTTCAGTTTTTGTTGCAGCGGCGTAAGCGGCGTTTCGCGCCCCGTGATAAGCGCGGCAACTTTGCCGATTTCGGTATTTTTACCGGTTCTGTGCACGATGCCGAAGCACCGACCCTTTGTGACAAAACTACCTGCATACACCGTGCGCGCGTCGTCGCTTACAGCCATTGTCTGCAACGTGTATGCCGACTTTTCCACAGGCACGCTTTCCCCGGTCAACGCCGATTGATTTACCTGCAGAGACTCTGCAAACAGCAATTTTACATCTGCAGTCACGACGTCACCCGCATCGAACACGGCGCAATCGCCGCAAACCACGTCCGCGCCGCCGATTACGCACAGTTTGCCGTCGCGCACAACCTTGGTGCGAGGCGAAGTCAACTTTTTCAGTTCCTGCAAGGATTTTTCCGCGCGGAATTCCTGCAATGCGCCCAAAGTTGCGTTGGCAAGCACTATCGCGACGATTATTATCGGTTCGAGAATGTCGCCGACGTCGCCGCTTACAATGGCAATAACAAGGCTGAGTGCCGCAGCGACGAGCAAGATTACTATCATAAGGTCGCAAAACTGCGCGGCAAACATTTTGACGAAACTCGCCTTTTTGCCCTCTTCGGTGACGTTGGGTCCGTCCTGCGCCAGTCGCCTTGACGCCTCTTCGGAAGTCAACCCGAATGCGGTCATGTCTGTTTTCAAATATTTTCTCCGCAAATTAGTTGTAGTAAAGTTGCCGTAAGCCTTATAACTTATGCAGACTTGCCGCCAAATAGTAGAACGTGTCCTATGTCAATGCTTGTTATTGACAAAATTTCATTCAACGCAAACAAAAAAAACGTCTGTATTTCAAACGGAATACAGACGTTTTTGTAATTATTTTTAATATACGTATTGACTTTTTGCCTGCAGGAAGCGTCGAAAAATCACAATTTCATACCTGTCGTGGCAATGCCTTCGACAAAGTATTTCTGAAACACGGTGTACAGCACAAGCACGGGCAAAATCGTCACGATACAGCATGCCATAAGCGCGGGATAGTTGTGTTTTTCCGCCGAACTGAAGTTTGCCACCACCAGTTGCAACGTGGACAACGCCTTGTTGTCGCCGATGTAAAGCAAGGGTCCGAGATACGAGTTGTAGTGACCGATGAACCCCAACAGTCCTTGCGCAAGCAATGCCGGTACAATGAGCGGCAACATGATACGCACAAAGATACCGAACCAACTCAGCCCGTCGATTTTGCCTGCCTCGATAAGCGAATCGGGAATGCCGTACATAAACTGGCGCAGGAAGAAAATCAGGCTCGCGCCGCCGAACAATCCCGGGATAATAAGCGGCAGGTAAGTACCTATCCAGCCGAAACTCTGGTACATCAGGTAATGCGGAACCATAAGAATCGTGCCCGGCACCATCATTGTAAACAGGATAATCGCAAAAAACGTCTTACTCATCTTAAAACGGATTTTTGCAAAAGCGAATGCCGCAAGCGCACCGAAAAACAACGAACCTACGGTGGGAATTACCGACGTAATCATGGTGTTGAGTAAGCCTGCCCACAACCACGGCGTACCCGTTTCGTAGTTGGTGTAGTTGAAAAACGCCTTGTATCCCTGCAACGTCAGCCCGTCCTTGCCTATGATGGAAAACTCCCACGACAAGGCGTCTTTTGCCGACTTGAAGGACGTAATCAGAATAATTGCAAACGGCATCACAACCATCAGCGAAGCCACGATAAGCCCGATGTACACCAACGCGGTGTTGCGACGTTTGTGAGAAGATTTTGAATTAAGCGACATCGTAGTTCACCCACTTTTTGCTTAGTGTAAAGTTAAGTTTGGTAAGTCCTGCCACAATCAACGCCAGCACGATACTTGCCGCGCAGCCAACGCCGTAACGCGAACCTGCAATACTTTCCTTGTAGATGTAAAACACCGCCGTCAGGCACTTTTGCCCCTGAGGGTCCAGCACCTGAATACGCGTAAACGACTGCAACACGCCGATTGTACCCATTACCAACACGTAGAAAATTGTCGGCGTAATTGCAGGCAACGTAACATGGGTAAAGATTTGCAGTTTGTTTGCGCCGTCGATACTTGCCGCCTCTTTCAGCGTGCCGTTGACGTTGGTAAGCGCGGCGGTAAACAGCAGTATGCGGTAGCCGCAGGTGGACCACAAACCCATTATCATAATGGACCAGATGAAGTTGTCAGGACTGAACCAGTCGATACTGACGCCAATAATTTTGTTTACAAGTCCGTACTGACTGTTGAGCAGCCAGTTCCACATAAACGTCGTTGCCGTGACGGAACACACATACGGCACAAACAACAGCACCTTGAAGAACTTTGTTCCGCGCACCTTTTTGGTAAGCAGTTCGGCAATAAGCACCGACAGAATAATGGATACGGGCAATTCCAGCATCAGTATCAGGTTGTTAAGCAGCGAACCCCAGAAGTACTTGTCCGAAAGCACGGTGACGTAGTTGTCGAAAATTCTGTTTATCGGCAAAAAAGTCGCGCTGGAGATACTGCCGCCTTCCGATTCCATAAATGACAGCACTACAGCCATGCCCATCGGGACGTAGGTAAACACAATCATCGCAAGCACGGGTATGCCTGCGAAGATCGTGCCCCACAATTCGTCGGACCGTCTTTTTTTGTGCTTTGTAATTGTCATAGTACGCTACTCCTTCGGTTTACTTTGCCAGGGTGTACTTCAGCAGTCTGTCAAACGTGTCCTTGTAGTCGCTGTGCGCGTAGAAGTTGGTAAGCGTCGCCTTGTACTCACGCACGGTTTTATTGAGGTAGATGGACCAGCAGCCGTTGCCGTCAATCCAGTCACCGTCTTTGAGGAACCACCAGTCGCCCGGAGTCTGGTACTCTGCGCCCTTTGCAAAAATTTCCGCGTTCATGGGTTTAAGTCCCGCGTCGAGGTCGGCTTGCATTATTTCTCTCGCAAGGGTTTTCTGGTTGGGCAAAATCGCGCCGCTTTGCGCGAGAATACGTTGTCCCTCTTCGCCGCAGGCAAACTTGATAAACAGGTATGCCGCGTTTTTGACGGAACTGCGACTCCACATTCCCCACGCCGTCGAACCGCTGTGTGCGCCTTCGTTGCCGCTTACGGTAACGTTACCCTGTTCGTCGTATTCCTTGTAAACAAGCATGGGCGCAACGTCCCAGTCGAAGTCCTCGATCATGCGCGCCTGCGTTACGTTTGCGCGGATGTCGACCAACATTGCGGTACGTCCGTTGATGAAGTAGCCGAAACGACCGTCGGTGCTGAACTTATTAGGATTTGCCGAAATACCTTTGTTTTCGATTACCTGCATGTCGCCGAGGCGGACGTTTTCCGCAAGTGTTGCGTTGTCGCTGCCGGCGTTGTTTTTCATCAGGTTGTTGTTTGCTTCGATGGCTTCCGCAGGGGTTGCGCCCATGCGGTAAGGCACAAGTTGATAGAATGCGTCGGTAATACCGCTTTTGCCGTTAAGCGCGGCGTGATAATGGTTTTCGCCGACTTTGCCTGCAAGGCTCATGTATTCCGCAAAGGCGCGGCGTTGGCTAGGCAGCACGTCGCATTTTGCCGCAAGTTCATCGGTGATGTAGAACTTGTCCTCGTAATCGACGATGTCGCCTGCCTTGTAGTCGGTGCCGTTGACGGTGATTGCTTCCTTTGCCTTGTAGTTGACGGTGCTGTCGGCAAGCGTAAACGTGTAGTAACCGCCCGTGTAAGTCGGGTCGCTGCTTGACAGGTACTGAATGCAGTTGCCGCCCACGCTGAACGCGTAGTTGAACCACCAACTGGTAATAAAGCCGTAATCGCAGTTGCTGTTGACCGATTGCAAACGCTTTGCAAGGCTTGCGCATTCGTCCCAACTCATTGCGATTTTGTTGTTGAAGTAGTACTTGCCGCCAAGGCTGAAGTAACCTTTCGCAGGCACGGTGCCGCTGATGTTTTTGTCGGCTTTGGTCTTGCCGTACGCGTCCGCCGCACCGTTGTTGTAGGCTTCGAGGTTTTCTTCGTATACGGAAATTTCCGTAATGTTGGCTGCCTTCATGTAATCCTTGTTGTAGTAGATTACTGTGCTGCCGCTTCCCTTGGGAAGCCCGTAGTAATGGGCGTTGGGACCGTCGCTTGTTGCCGTTTCCACGTCGTACAGGTAACGACCTACCGCGCCCTGACTCATGTCGGCGATGTCAGATTCAAAGTTGAGCGTCGGGTTGCTGCTGTGAATGAACGGGTCAAGGTCGGCAAGCAGTCCGCGCGAAGCCCACTTTTTGTAATACTCGTCGGAAACAAGCACGATGTCCTGGCACTCGTTGCTGTCGAGGCGCGTTTGCGTAACGCCTTCGTAGCCGTTTGCCGAACCGCCGCTGTACACTGCCTTGATGTTGTAATCCTTGTACTTTTCGTTGAAGGCTTTCATAAGGTCGATGTACACCTTTTCCGCTTCGCCTTCGGTGTAACTGGTAAACTTGACAACAGTACCTTCCTCGGATGCCACGATGTTGCCGTTGTCGTCAAAGGTGATGTCCTTGCCGCTGCCCTGTTTCTGACAAGCGACCGCAAGCACGGCGGTAAACGCCAATGTCAGCACGACGAGCAATGCCGTTACTTTTTTCATTTTTTTGTTTTCTCCTTGTTTGCCGAAATTTCCGCAAAGGTGCCTTTTACCCGTGCGCCGATGCGGAAACATCGTAATTTTTACTCAAAAAATTTGCCGTTTCGTCGCAAAATTTCGTATACGTATGTAATTTTTCGTTACGCGACGATTACTTACGCATTTCAGCCGTTTGCGCCGCCGCCAAGCAATTCCGCGACCTTGCCTGCGGCGTTGTCGCCGCTGAGATACACGCAATCGTTAAAGTTGACGTGCGCGTCGTAAGTCATAATGCCTACGTAACTGTTTGTGAAAAACCTTTCGCCGTCAAACTCGGTGTAAATGTCGTGGAACTTCAGTTCCTTAGTAACGTAAGGCGACATTCCCTCGTCGATCGCTTCCTGCGTGGCGAAATACAGCACGTCGTTTACGAAGAAACACATAATGTCGTTGTTGCGGTACACCGCCAACTTGACGCCCCGGCTTACATAATGGTCGTCGTCTTTCAGAAAGCCCGTGTTGGTTACGGGTCCCCAGTCGGTGCCGTCCGTCCAGTTCCAGCCGCTGCCGCTCGTGGTGCGTTGCACCACGCCCAGCCTGTTGTCGCAAGGTTGTCCATTGTGTAACATCTTGACGTACAGCGTAATGCGATTGCCGTCAAAGTACTGCGTAATGCCTGCCTTGGGGCTTGTGCCGCTTACACCGCCCAGTCCCGTCATGTAGCACTCGAAGTAGTATTGCGTGTCGCCACCGTTTTTGACAAACGCGTAACCTGTCGGCGAAACCGTCGTAACGGCAACGTTTGTTTTGTCCGCAGCGTCGCCGCTGAGGTCAACGCCGTAAGACGGATAGTAGACACCTTTCAGCGAGCCGTCGGTAACGGTAAGTTTGCCGAATATATTGCCGTCGGGCGAAGTTACGTTACGAGCCGTACCGTCCTCGTTTTTAACGCAGGGAATCCATGTGTAAGGCGTAGCCTGGAAACTGAGCGTCTTCATCGTGCGTCCGCGGTTTTTGTCGTTTTCGTTGCCCGTCGGGTCGGTCTTGTGGTTGTAGGCAACGTTGTACATCAACTTGTCCGCACCGTAGTTGCCTTCGTCGTCGGCGGTAAAGCCCAGTTCGTACCAGGGAATAAACACTTCCACGTCAAAGCCTTCCGCCGTGTCGCTGTTAAGTTCGCCGCGCAGTTTCACCGCAAACTGACCGTCGAAGTAACTGCTTACGTAGGTGCTTTTACCACCTACGCCGCACAGTTTGGTGTATTTGCCGCCGCAATCAATGCGGTACTGGCATGTTTTGTTGCCTATGCTTACTTTGTTGCTGCCGTCGGCATTACTTTCGGCATTGAAAAACAGTTCCACGCTGCTGTTGAAATACACCGCACGCAGATGATGGAATGACAGGATGTTGTCCGTAACTCTGACGAAGCAGTGAATACCGCTTTTGCCGAAGTACAGGTAGCTGTCCACGTACACGCGGCTGTCGGGGTTGTTTTTGTGATACAGGCGAAACACCGACTGCGTGCCGTACTCTCCGTCCATGATGCCGTCCAGCTTCATTCCGTCGGCATTTGTAAAATCCTTGATATCCGAAGCGATAGGCTCGGCGTTGGTATACCCGTACTTACCAAGATTCGACGTACATCCTACCAGTAACGCGCACATCATCGCGACTGCCAGCAAAAGAGAAACGATTTTTATGTTTTTACTCATTTGTCATTCCTCCTTCCCAGCACCGTCACTTCCGACACCGCAAACACGTCGGCTTTTTTAGGTTCGGAAATCGTGATTTCGATGCTTATCACGTCCATATCGGCAAACTGAATTGTCACGGACGCGCCGGCATACACCACGTCAAAGTAACTCTTTTCCAGGCTGAACGCGTCGTAATCGAAGGCGATCCTGCCGGTGTCCACTGTGCCTTCTTTGCCGTCCTGTCTGTACTTTATGCGAATGTTGTCCACCGCCGTAAAGGTTGTCGTAAACTCGCAACTGTTGTACACCATTATCGCCTTGGCTGACACGTAATCGTCCCACACAAGGGTGATTTTCGATTTGCCTTTGTTGAAGTATGTCTGATCGACAAGCGACGAATTTGCGTGAATTTTCAGCGTTCCGTCGGTAAGCCAGTAGACGTCGCTGCCGTCGGCAAGGTTTGTGGCGTACACGCGTGCGCTTTCAGCCTTGTTTTCGTAGCCGCTGATTTCGCAGGGAAGCGGTTGCAACGTAACGGTTGGACCATTGGCGTAGATAAGAGGCAAACCGTCCTCGTTTGTTACGAAACTTACCTTGTCGAAGCGTATTTTGCGTGCTTCGTCGATGGATTCGTCGTTTTTGAATGTGTGGTAGCTGATGTACAACTGGTCGCCGACGGTAATGAAACTGTGGTGCCCCGACGAGTTGGTGTACATCGTCAGTCCGTCAGTGGTCAGCACCGCGCCGCCCTTTTCGACGGGCACCTTGCGGAAGGGGCCCATCGGCGACTCGCCTACCGCCTGCCGCACCTGATAAATGCTTTCGTCATAGGAGTGGACGGAAAATGTCAGATAGTACAGCCCGTCGTGATACAGCATGTACGGACCTTCGTTTACCGTACCTTCGTCGATTTCTTCCGTGCCGCCTACCGTCGTGTAGCCCGTCACGGTAAGGCATTTGACCGTCGAGTAGTCCGGCTGCCACCACTCGTCCATCTTCATGATAAACGTCGCGCTGGAACTGTAACCTGCCGTGCGGTCCTGCGTAAACAGCAGATATTTGGTGCCGTCCGCGTCGACAAAGGGTTCCGCGTCGATTGCGGCAAAGTAGCCGTCCTCGAAACTTTCCTCGCTTGAACGGTACTGGTATGCCGGGCTGTCCTTGGGAATATTGGAAAAGTCCACAAGAGGCTGATTTACGCCCGTGTCGTACTCGACAAACGGTCCGTCGGGCGTAGTTGACGTTGCCAACGAAACGTAGTGAGTGTTGCTTGTACCGCGCTTGCTTGCGCTGTAAAACATGTAGTAAATTCCGCTCGCTTCGTCGTGATACACCGCAGGCGCCCAGAAGTTGGTGTACCCCCAAAATGTGTCAAGATCAGGGCGGAACACCGCGCCGAGATACTGCCAATTGGTCATATCCTTGGTGCGCCACGCGTTGATTGTGGAAGTCGCCGTCACGTAAGCGTAGTAAAATCCCGTATCGGGGTCAACCGTACCGTCCTCGCCGACCTGCGGCGCAACGTAGATAAGAGACGGATCCGCACCCTGCATGGTCTTGGTGTTGCCGTAAAACAAGCTTGTGTCGAAGTTGTTGACGTCGCCGTTTGCCACGACGAAGAAATCCGTATTTGCGCACGCCGACAGGCATATTGTCGCGCACAGCATAATCGCAATCAAAAGAGGAATGAATTTTTTCATTGTTTACCTTCCTCCTCGTCCGTTTCTTCGGTGATTTGCGTAATTTCCGTTTTGTTTTTGTTGTTGTTTACGCCGACCGCAACTTCGGTGTCGCAGTAGCAAGTGATTGTAATTGCAGGGAATTCGTAAGCGGAAATCTGTCCGACGATTTGACCGACCGCACCGCTGCCGCCGATTTCGCCGCTGTTTCTGCAAGCCTCGATTACAACCGAGGGAGCAGCTGTCGTTTTGCCTTTGTTTATCCAGCCGATAATGCCGCCTGCGCGTTGCAGACCTGCGCTTACGTTGCCGTAGTTTGAGCAGTTTTTGATTTCGAGGTTGCCCGTCGTTGCGCCGACGATACCGCCGACGTCGTTGCTTGTCGGGGAAGTAATCGTTGCGTAGTTGTTGCAGTTTGTAATCGTTGTCGGCGTTCCGTCGCCATACAGAATCGCGCCTACTATGCCGCCGGAACTGCCCGTGCTGCTTGTGCGCGTTACGCTGCCGTACACGTTGACGTTTGAAATAGTTGCGTTTGCCGCGTAGCCGAACATACCGACGGAATTGCCGAGCGACTGCGCGAGATACACGCTGTGACCGTTGCCGTCAAACGTGCCTGCAAAGTAGTGACTTGACGAGTTGCCTATTCGCGCCTTAACGGGGTTTTCGGCAGAGCCGATGTCGGCAAGCAGCACAACGCGCTGCCCCTCGTACTTTTCGCCGCTGACGTTTACGCTGTCGGCAAAGGCTTTGTATTCCTCGTATGTGGTAATTCTGATGTCGGTGTCGGGCAACTTTTCAAACGTTGCGGACACCACCGCGTCGGTGTCGGGCATTTCGAATGAAACCTCGGTTTGCTCTTTGATTTGCCCTTTGAATATTTCCGAAAAGTTTACCTTCAGCGAGCGTTCTTTCATTATGTAGCCGCTGTCAGGCGTCACCGTAAGCGTTACCTTTTCGCCATAGAGGGCGTTTGTTTTGTCTGCGGTAATCGTTCCGCCTTCGCTTTCAGCGATTGTTATGTTGCCGTTTATTGCTTCAACGGTCACTTTGACTGTGACGTCCTCGTCGGGCATAACGAATTTTACGCCGTCCAGTTTGTTGCCGTTGACAGTTGCGCCGCTCGCCTTGTAACCCGCCGTCGGCACAATAGTTACAAACAGCGTTTCGCCCGTTGCCGCTTGGGTCACCCTGCCGCCGCGACCCGATACATATGCCGTTGCGTGTTCAGTCTGTTCTACGGTAATTTTGTGCACGTTTGCGACGGGATAATTGTCGCTGCACGCCGCAAGACAGACGCAACACACGATTGCCAATGCAACAATCAGTATTTTTGTTTTGTTTGTCATTTTACGATAAGCACCACCTTTCCGGTATTTTCAAAGCGTTGCAGTATGCCGTGCGCCTCGTCAACCTCGGCGATGGGCAAAGTTTTGTAGATTGACGGCTTGATTGAACCGTCCTCGAAGTACTTCCAGAAGTCGCGCGACAAGTCCTGCAGGATACGATGTTTCTGTTCGTTGGTGCGGTTGCGAAGCATGCTACCCACAAGGTGCAGACCTTTTGTAAGCAGCGGACGAAGACTGACCGTCGTTTCGATGCCTGCAAGGGTGCTGATTACCACCCAGTAACCGCCGCGAGCCATAAAGGGCATTGCTTTACCGAGATCCTCGCCACTGAGGCAGTCCATGCACACGCTGACGGCTCGACCTTCCTTTTCAAGGCGTTCAAACGCTTCGGGAATGCTTTCCTCTTCCTGCACGATGATTTCGTCTACGCCGAGGTGTGCGATTTTGTTTGCAACTTCACGCGTCTGCACACTTGTAACCACATATGCGCCAAACGCCTTGCCCATGGGAATTGCGCTGCTTGCAAGTCCGCTTGCGCCTGCCGCGACGTACAGGGTTTGCCCCTTTTGCAGGTGTCCTTCCTCAAACAGATTGAGGTAACTGGTGCAGTACGCTTCGGGTATGGTTGCCGCCTGCGCATAGGTAAGTCCATTGGGCATGTGCAGCAACAGTTTGTAGGGGATGGCTATTTTTTCGGCATACGCGCCGCCGCCCACAAGTGCGCAAACGTCGTCGCCGATTTTGAAATCGCTTTCCGCAGCGGCAGTTTTGCCCATTTCGACGATTTTGCCGGCAAGTTCCAGTCCGGGCCATGCGGGCCAACCCTGCGGCGAAGGATACTTCCCTTCACGTTGCAACAAATCCGCACGGTTAAGTGCCGTTGCGTGAATTTCCACAATTACGCCGTCGTCGGCAAGTACCGGGTCGGGCACTTCCGTCCACACAAAGTTTTTGTTCTTGTCGATAAGCATTGCTTTCATAGTCGGTTCCTCCGAAAAATTTACTTCCTGAAAACTTTCTTTCCGAATGTTTTTTTAGTTGTCTTTTGTCTGCTTCTTTATGCGTTTCGATCATTTTTGTCGGCGTCGACGTTTTCCGTTGCCGCAGTTGTTGCCGTTTCAACCTTGTTACCTTTGCCGAAAGTTACGTTGCTGACGACCACCGCCGCGCCCACAAGCACAAACGCCACAGCGTGTTGCCAGGTAAGGGTTGCGTTAAGGGGCAGCAGCATACTGATAAGCGCGGCAAACAGCGGCTCTGCCATCTTGATGATAAACAGTTTACTGAGGCTGTAACGCTGCACCACGTTGTACCACAATCCGTAACTTACCACAGTTGCGGCAATTATGTAAAGCATTACGACAAGTCCCTGCCAGGTAATAGTGCCGAATTTACCGCCGAACGCCAGTCCCAGCGCGACAAGCACCACTCCGCCCATAAGTTGCGAGTACCCGGTGACGGTAATTGCGGACACGTCGGATAGTTGCTTTTTGAAAACTACGTTGGAAATTACCGTACACAGACTTGCCGCAATTACCAGCAGCGACCCGAGGTCGAAGGAAAAGCGGAACGAATCGAGGTTTACCACAAGGACCGAAGCCACGCCCAACACTGCGCCTGCAATCTTGCCCCAACTGAATTTGTCGTCCTTGAAAAACAGAAACGATATACACACAAACACCACTACGCCGCTTTGTTTAAGCAAGGCCGTTTTGCCGCTGTCAATCATGCTGAGCCCGATGTACGTGCAGGTGTAATGCAACGCCACGGCAAAAAACGCAACAAGCGCAGTGCCGATAAGTTTCTTCGGCTGTTTTACCGCAAACGTGCGTTTTGTCGTCACGCAAAACACCGACAGCAACGCGCCGCTTATTGCGAAGCGCACCCCTGCGAAAAGTATCAGATTCGGGTAAAACGATGTGTCTATTTCAAAAATTTTGTATCCGTATTTAACAAACGGAAACAGCGAGCCCCACAGCAACATGACAAGCAAGCCAACACCCACAATTGCGGCGGTTCGTTTTCTGTCAGATGTTGCCACGGGCTTTGCGTTGTCCTTGCCGTCCGTCGCGGTTGTTTGTTCCGTTCCGTCCGCGACAACGCAGTTTTTATCCGAAAGAATGTCCATACAAACTTAATCCTTAATCTTACTCTATTTATTTTTCCGTCCGAAACCCTCGGTTTGCATATGATGCATGGACGTTCTTTCTTCGGGCAGCGTTCCGTCTCTCGCGTACAAAGCAGCGGCAACATTGCGTATATGCAAGTAATCCGCCCGGAACTTTGCAGTAATGCCCGCCTGTCAATCTTCCACGTCGTAACCGCATGCTTCAAGCGTAAGTTTCTGAAGCAGGTATTCGTGGCGGAAGTCCACGTCGTAGGGTATTTGCCCTGTAATCATCTGCACGAATTCCTGCATCATCACGTCGTAGCGACCTTCTTCCGCAATGCTTATCTCGCGGTAGCGGTCCTTCCACGGTTCCTGCTCGGAAAGCGTCGTTTCCTTGATTTTCATAGGGTTTTCGATTGGCGAAATGCTTATCGTACCATTTTCGCCGTAAACGGTGAACTCACGCAGTCCCCAACCGTTTACTTCCACGCTGGACGCCTTGACCGTTGCAATGCCGTCGTCATAGGCAAGAACCGCCAGTGCGGTATCGGCAAAATCTATGCCGTCGCCATCCGAACGTCCCTCGAAGTGCGCTATACTTTTCGGCGAGCCCTTTACCTGCAACACAAGGTCGATGAGGTGACCGCCGAAGATAAACATATCCGGACTTTTTACGTTGTAACCGACAAGTTGCCGCTTAAACCACTGCGGATGCTTTGTGCTCATCGTTGCCGTTACGTTGTACACCCTGCCGAGGTCGCCGCTGCGCACCTTGTCAAGCAGGTATCTCACGCCTGCGTTGTAGCGGTACATGTAGCCCGTCTGAAACACAAGTTTCTTTTGTTCGGCGATGTCAAGAAATCGTTTGTACGCGGCAAGGTCGGTGCCGGCAGGCTTGTCCATGTGGACATGCAATCCGCGTTCGGCGCAAAGCGTAGCCATGCCGACAAGTTCGGGAACGGACGCTTCCACCATCGCCGCGGTTATGCCACAGTCAAGCAACTGCCCTACGGTCATCACCGGGATGTCGCCGTACAACGACGGTGCTTCGGCAAGTTTCTTTGCCAACATTTCGTGCGACGGCTCGTACAAACCTACGATTTCCACGTCAGGGCGTGTTTTAAGGGTTGTTATCGCCGCCGTGGCGTGGTTGTGACCTATTCCGAACAAACCTATCTTCAACTTTTCCATAACCGTCCTCTGCATCCGTTGCTTGCGGCAAAACCTTTTTCTGACAAAACCGCAGGCGAAAAGCACACCAAATAACGTCTTTTTTCGCATTTACAAACCAATTTTAACAAATGATACTATGCGTGTAAATATCTATATTGATATTTTTGTCAAAAGTGATATCGAATTATGTCAAAAAAGTTGAAAAACCGCCCGATTTACTCTTGATTGTTTGTCGAATTTGCTATATAATTTAGTTACTATGAACACACCCGACATGTCAGAATTGATACTGAAACGCATTGTTGCGATAAACACAATCTACAAAAACGACAACAAAACGGTGACTCGCAACGACCGTTCCACCTATGCCTTCACAATGAAGATTGCAGGACGCACCACCTACTTCTGCAAAGGCAAAAAGTACGTGTCCGACGTCAAAAACATGCTGTTTATCGACAAAAACGCAAAATACCAGTGGCACATGGACGAGCGCGGCAAGTGCGTAATGATCGAGTTTGAGGCGGATATGCCCGAAACGCAGTTCGATTTTGCCGACTTTACCCTGTCCGACACCGCCGCCAAGGAAGTTTCGGCGTTGTTTTTGTCCGCGGCAAACTTGTGGGATATGAAAAAGGACAACTACATGCTTAAATGTAAGGCGTTGTTCTACCGCATACTGGACAAAGCCACCTCGCCGGAAAAACAGCAGTACCTGCCCAGCAGTTACCGCCATGCGCTCGAGCCGGTGGTAAACTACATACACATCAACTACAGCGACCGCGACATAACCAACGAAACCCTTGCCGCCATTGCAGGTACCAGCACGGTGTACTTCCGCAAAATGTTTACCAAGGCGTACAACGTTTCGCCCATCAGATATCTGCGAAGCGTGCGCATAAAAAAGGCAATGGAACTGCTGATAAGCGACGCCGCGTCGATAAGCGACATTGCCGAAATGGCAGGTTACGGCTCGGTGTACAACTTCAGCAAGATGTTCAAGGCGGAAACGGGCGCTTCCCCAAGCGAATACGCAAAGGCGTATTCCAACAGAGTCAAACAGTAACTTTGTAATAAAAAAAACACATACGTATACAAAAAACTCGGAACTTCACAGTTCCGAGTTTTTTTGCATGCGATTTTTTTTGAGAGAATGTTTGCGGGGAAAGGAAAACTTTTTGAAAAAAGTTTTTCCTTTCCCCGCGCCCCTATCTTTTCAAAAACTTTAAAAATGTCATTCTGTTATTTCGGTAAGATTACCGTTACAAGAACCAAACATCAGTCCTGGAATACCATTCGATGTTTTCTTTTCCGCAAAGTCTGTTGTCCCGACCGTCGTTTCATTTCCACCAACAAGGAAGGTAACATTATTTACATTCCAATTCATATACTTGACAGTGCTGGTTGCGTTGCTTGAACGACCAAACACACCACCCAGAGAAGAGAATGTACTTCCGTCCTTTTCATAACCGACAGACAAAGAACAATCTCGCACGGTAACGCCGCTGAGCGTAAATGTTGTGTTTGCATTGAACAACCCGACAATACCGCCTGCCCACGTCAACGCACTAATATTACCGGTATTTGTACAGTTTGTAATAGTCGTAGCCGCTTGTGCATATCCGATAATACCGCCTGCATAATTAGACTTTGCCGCGTCGACGTTTCCGTTGTTTGTGCAGCCGTCAATCACCGTATTTCCAAGTATTCTGCCTACAAGACCGCCTGCACCCACTGCCTTTGCTTCACTTATTACATTTACGTTACTTGTACAATTTATCAATGTTGCAGATACTTTTCCACTATTAGAAAGTACCGCGCCTACAATTGATGCCACACCAGCCTTGTTATTTGAAGCACTGCTGCATTTGACTGCACCGTCAACGATGATGTTTTTGATAGTTGCATTGCCACCGACTACACCGAACATAGCAACAAAGTCTTTCAAAGCCGTCGTTCCGGTTCCTACGCCAAGATAAACAGTTTTACCGCTACCGTCAAAGTTGCCGCCAAAATATTTGGTATCGGAATTGCCGATACGTGCCCTTACAGGGTTTTCTTCGTCGCCGATATTTGCCGTCAGCATGATGTATTTGCCGACAAATTTATTGCCTGCGTTACAAGCGTCGGCAATCGTCTTGTAGTCCGTTGCGTTGGCAATCGTAAACGGGTTTTCTTCGCTGTTTACAAAGTCGTCGTTGTCCTTTTGCGCGGCAATCTTGCCGTCGGCTGCCTTCCACGCTTCGAGATCGGCAATTTCTTCGGTACATTTGTCATCGGCGAAAACTTTTCCGCAGTTGCTGCACGTGTAGTACGCCTTAGTGCCTGCCGTTGCGTAACTTGCCTTGACTTCTGCCGTTTGTTCCGCAGCGTGTCCCGTTGCCGCGGTTTCGCCGTCGGTGTAAGTGTAGCCGCATTCGCAGGTGTGCGTCGTGTAGCCGCCCTCGGTGCAGGTCGCAGCCTTTACCGTGTCGACAAACACGTGCGCTTCGACGTTCTGCTTCTCGCCGCAGGTGCATTCCTGCCAGTGGTTTGTTTCGTCGTGCTTTGTCGTGTTGAATTCGTGCACGTGGCTGTTTTCAAGAGTGTAGGTCGTCACGCCGTCGCTGTCCGTGTTGGCGTTGACAAACTTGCCTGCAACGTCTGTAGTAACTTCCAGTGCGAATTCGCCTTTGATTACCCTCAGCGTTTGTCCGTCGGCAAGTTTGGTTTCACCGTCGGCAAGAAGCGTAACAATGCCGTCGCTACCTGCAGCCGTAATTGCTTCGGCAAGAGTTTGGTACCGCACGTCGCCAACTTTTGCCACGGCGACAAGTTTGTTTATGATGTCCTTGCGATACTCTGCACCGCACTTTTCGCAGGTGTACAGAGTGTAACCGTCGCTGTCAAACGTAGGCGCAACGGTATCGCCCTTTACAAGAGTGCAGTTTTCCGTCAGTTTGTGTTGCGCATTGCGACTGCAAGCCTTGCTGTGCGTTTCCGCATCTTCGTCGTGAGTCCAGTCGCCCGCGAAGTCATGTTTGTCGTTCACGGGCACAACAAGTTGTTCCGCCGTCTTTTCGACATACTCTTCGCCTTCGAGCGCAAACAGTTTGCCGCAGTGACTGCAAACGTAATGTTCCTGCATGCCCGTTTCGGTGCAGTTTGCTTCGGTGCCGTCAACCTTAGCGTAGGCGTGCGCCGTGTGCGTGACGGTTGCCTTGCCGCCGCCGACAACTATGTCGGAGCCGTCCTCGTTCTGCAAGCCTGCCGAAGCGTAGGTAATTCCGCAGACGGCGTTACTGCCCACGTTGCCTGCAATTCCGCCGAAGGTATTTGCGCCTGCCGCCGTCACTTCGCCGTCGTTTGTAACGTTGCCCAGTTTTACCGTAATTTTCTTGTCCGCGCTTACGCCGTAAACACGGCCGACGATACCGCCTGCATACGAGCCTTTCGCTTCTGTCCTGCCGTGGTTTGCGCAGTCGATTACGTCAATGTTGCCCGTACTCGTACCGACAATGCCGCCTGCCTGGTTGCTGCCCTTGACGACTTCCTGGTCGTTTTCGGTAACCTTGTATTCGTTGGCGATTACCGTTGCGTAGTTTGCGCAGTTTTTAATAGTTGTCTTTTTGCCGTCCGCGTACACTGCCGCGCCGACAATACCGCCCGTCGCACCGCCGTTGCTGTTGCGCGTAACGGTTCCGTACACTTTTACGTTGGCGATTGTCGCGCCGCCGACATAGCCGAACAAGCCCACCGAGGACTCGGCTGCGGCATTAAGCCACACGCTGTGGTTGTCGCCGTCGAAGTTGCCGCAAAATGCCGTCGAAGCGGTAAAGGAAGCAAACACCTTCACAGGCGCGGCTTCGCTGCCTACATCTGCCGCAAGTTTGTAGCACTTGTCAATGTATTCTTCCGCGGAACTGAGCATTGCAAACTTGACAAAGTCCTGCGTGCCGTCAACAATGTACGGGCTTTGCTCGGTGCCTTCGCCGTCAAATACTGTTGTTGTTTCGGCAGTCGCAAGCGTTGCAATAACGCTGTCCAACGCCTTGCCGAATTCCTGTCCCAGACGAAGCATCGAAGGGGAATCGAGGTGTGCAGGATCGTTGCTTTTTGTCTTTGCCCAGCCGTTGACATCAAAGAAGTACGCCTTTGTGGACATAGTTGCGTACGCCTGTTTGTAGGTGTTGATTATCTCGTGCTGTTGCCACCTGTCGAGGTTAGTAATGCTTGCGTCAATCGTGGACAGACCTGCGGTGCCGTCGATGTAGTCGGCAAGCGCGCCTTTCACGTCCTTGACAAAGTTGTTCCACAGCGTGCCGTACCTGTTGGCGTTAAGCATATTATGCGAGTCGCTTTCGCCCTGCATCCACATCAGCGAAACGATACGCGCGTCTATTCCGTCATCGGCAAGCAGGCCCATGCCCCTTTCCACCTGAGCCAGCAAATGCGTGTACAGGCTTTTTGCGGACAGTTCTGTTTTGCTGAGAAGTCCCAGCGACGACGGCGAATACCAGTTTGCATTGAGCGTGGTTGCGCCCGAAGCGTCCTTAATCAGGTAAAACGTTTCGTCGGGGTAGTTTTCCGAAAGATACTCGGCAAGTCCCAGTTCCGGTCCGAAGTACTCGTAGCCGTTTTCCGCAAGTTTGCCCATCCCTGCCCTGACCGTCACGAAGTCGTCGGACGAAACGGGCTTGGTCTGGTTGGGGTTGCACGACAACAAAATTTTGACGTTGTCGAAGCCTTTCTTGTACTTTTCAAGCAGCGACGAGTCAATGTTACCGACAACACTGTGTCCCACCATGTTGCTTTGACCTGCAAGCAGTATCACCTTGGCGATTTTGGGAATAGCGGCGTTTATTTCGTTTTTGCAGTCTTCGCCGTCAAATGTTTTGCCGCAGGAAGCGCAACGCCAGTGCTCGACGTTACCCGCGGTCGTAAGCGTAGCCGCAACCGCCGCAATATGTTCGGGCGAATGCGCCGCCGTCGTTTCGGTATCCTTAAAATTGTAGTTGCAGCCTTCGCAGGCGTGCAGTGTGTAACCGCTTTCCGCGCAGGTAGGTGCGACCACAGTCGTTTTCATCGTGTGCGCGGTAACGTCCTTTTTGTCGCCGCACGCCGTGCATTCCTGCCAGTGGCTTGTTTCGTCAAACTTCGTTTCGTAGTCGTGTGCACCCATTGGCGTTTCACCATCCTTGAAACCATATCCGCAACCCTTGCACTTGTGGGTTGTGTAGCCCGTTGTCGTGCATGTGGGCGCAACTACCGTTTCCGTCATGTCGTGTTTCGCTACGTCCTTTTTCTCGTGGCAGAGCGAACATTCCTGCCAGTGATTGGTTTCGTCGTACTTTGCTTCGTACTTGTGGTCACAACCTTTTACGTCGCATGCGCCGAGGTCGCATGCGCCGAGCAGACACATTACAAGTACAAAAACAACGGCCATGACGACAATCAACCCTTTACGTTGTTTCATTGTTCCTCCTCGCCGATTTTGTCGGCATTACGATGTTGTATTACTCTCGCAATTATCTTACAGGCGCAAAAGGTCAATGTAAATATCTAAGTTGATATATTTTGTCATTTTTGATACCGAAAAAAGGTCACATCGGGCGAAAATTGTCCGAAATGACCTTTTTATTTATCTTTTTTGCGCCATGTCGTCCATATTTTTGCCTTCGACATCCGCGGCGGTATCGTTTTTGCGCCACACGCCCTTGTCCACCATCTGCGGATGGGAAACGGAATTGATAAACCTGTCGAAAAGCATATTACAGTACAAAAATTCGCCCAGTTGCGTAAGGGGCAACAACAACGCCACGTACAGCGCGACAAACAACGCTTTGACATACACCGGCACGGCAAACATTTCGACCAGCGTTACGCCGAAGAACGGCAACAGCGCGCACAATGTACCGACAAAGGTTGTCGGAAGCGTCTTAATGTACATCAAAAAGGCGTTTTTTGTCAGTTTCAGCAGTTTGCTTTTGTACACGACTGCCTGATTGAGCACCAGCAGCCCCACAGGCGCAAGCAGTACTACGGCGGTAACCGACGGCATGTATTTAACCACCTCCATTGCGGTGTTTGCCGCCGTTGCGGTGTCCATAAAAGCACAAATGAAACGGGTTACGCCGCACAATCCGAACACTACGGCATACGCGCCGCCGTTCAGTTTTACACCGTCGAAGAAGTCGCGACGGAAAAACACGCCTTCGCCCCAAGCAAGTTGGCGCACTACCCTTGCCGTACCTGCCATACCTACGCCCAGCACAATGTAGGCGACGATGTACGACAGACGGAAGTACATATCGGCGGAAAACATTTGCCGAAGCCTTTCCTCTTCGGCAACGTCTGTGTGCGAAGCGATTGTCGCAAGGGTTACATCGTGCGTAAGCAGCAGGCACACCAGCGGCAAAGCAAACAGCAACAGCACGCCGCCGAGGCGAAACAGCAAACGGTGGCGGATTTTAATACAGTCGACGAACACCTGCGGACGGGTATGAGGAAGCCCGTCGGGGGTAAAGTCGGTTGCGGCGCGTTTAATCTTCATTGCCGAAACCCCCTTTTGCCGATTGTCTGACCGCGGTTACGGCACTGTCGCCACATGCAAGAAATTCCGTAACGTTACCGCAAAATACAACTTTTTTGCCTGCGATTACGTACACTATGTCGGCAAGCGCGGTGATGTCCGCCATGTCGTGCGTGACGTAAATGCAGGTGCACCCCATTGCCGACGTAACGGAACGGATGTAGCCGCGGATTTCGCGCCGCAAAGACGGGTCGATGTTGCTCAGCGGCTCGTCAAACAGGCACACGTCGGGACGTTTGACCAGTGCGCGGGCAAGAGAAACGCGTTGTTGCTGACCGCCCGAAAGGTGCCGCGGCAACCTTGTAAGACAGTCGGTAAGATTCAGTTTGTCGGCAATGTCCGTCACCGCCGCAACCACTTCTTCCTTGCGTTTGCGCATTACGTTAAGCGGAAAAGCGATGTTGTCAAACACCGTCAGCGACGGATAAAGATCGAAATTTTGCGATACGTATGCAAAATTTCGTTTCTTTGTGGGTATGTTGTCGGCGTCCAGACCGTCGATGTAAATGTGTCCGTCAAACTCAAACAATCCGCCGATTGCCTTGAGCAGAGTGCTTTTGCCGCACCCCGAAACGCCCGTCACAACGCAAAATTTGCCCGACGGAAAAACCGCGTCAAGGTTGTCCATCGCGACGGTTTCGTTTTTCTTTTTGTCGATGTAGGTGACTGTAAGTCCCTTTACGTCAATCTGCGGCATTTGTTTCGTCCTTTTGCAATAGGGTAGTTCTATTATACAATAAAGTCCGCCTGCGGCAAACTAAATTTTTACCTTAATTTCGTCCTCGCCGTAGGTTACAAGTTCCTTGTCGGAAATAAACTTATCCCATTCGGCGAAAAACGCCTCTTTGCCAGGGTATGGGGCGACGTAACTTTCCGCAACGTATTTTGCAAGTTTCGCGTCGTCCTGCAACAACTTGGTCAGCACTGCTATCTGCGCTTCCGCCGACAGCACGCAAGCCTTGTCCGGTTCGTTTATCCGGTAGTCGTCGCCGTGGCTTTTGCCCGTTGCGCCTGCGACATAAGGGTGAATTACCGGCATAACGCAACTAAGGTCGCCCATATCCGTGCTTGCGCCGCCCCAGTTTTCCGTAACGTGCACCATGTCCGCGCCGACAAGTTCGCCAAGGGCTTCCGCCATTACGGAACGCAACTCGCGGCTGTTGTTGAGCGGTGCCGCGCCCGTGCGGTCGGTAACTGTAACCGTTGCGCCCATTGCCAGTGCGCCCGAAGCGATTGCGCGGTTAACCTTGACGTTGGTTTTGCCGATGACCGCCAGCGATTTGCCGCGGATAAGCGTTTCCAGTTGCGTACTGGACGGAATTACGCTGACGGAGTTGCCGCCCTCGTTAATAATCGGGTGCACGCGCACGTGGTCGTAGTCGGCAAAGGTTTCGCGCAGAGCGTTGATTGCGTTAAGCGACAGCGTTGCCGCATACAGCGCGTTTATGCCGTTTTGCGGACTGCCGCCTGCGTGCGAAGCCACACCGTGGTACACAAATCGTTTCTGAATGTTGCCGTTGCAGCCTGCATGCACGTCAAACAGATTTTTCATGCCGGGTCCGGTGTGGAACATAAACGCCATGTCCACGCCGTCGAAGTATCCGCGGTGCAAAAATTCGTCCTTGCCGCCGTAATACTTTATTATGCCCTTTCGGCGCAACGTTTCGCGGAAGTCCGCCTGAATTTCTTCCTCAGCAGGCACGGCGCACAGACGGACGGAACCGCTAAGACCGTCCAGCACGTGAGGTTCTTTCAACGCAAGTGCGATACCCACCATTGCCGCGCATTGAGCATGGTGTCCGCAGGCATGGGCGTTGCCGTTTACCGCTTCGGCATGATTGGGCACGTACAGCGCGTCCAACTCGCACAGAATAAGCACCTTCGGTCCCGGTCTGCCCGTGTCGACGTCGGTGTAAAACCCGGGAATGTTGCCCGCCTTGTGCAGTGTGTAACCGACGTTTTCAAAGATATTTTCAAGGTATGCCGACGTCTGCCACTCGGTGTAGCCCGTTTCGGGATGTTTCCAGATGTAGCGTTCCGCAGCAAGAATTTCGTCGCGATGCGCTTCTACCGCGCTTTTAATAAGTTTGATATCCATTTTCGACGCTCCGTTTGGTTGCACCGCCGCGCAAACACATCGCCGCGCAGGCTTGCAACCGTGTGTAAATATTGATTTTGTTGCCTTTCTGACGGTTTTCGGGTGGCTTTCGGCATTATTCTTCCAGCAAAACCCACCACATTGCATTGTAAACAATTTTTACGGCAAGGTAAATATGCAAAATGATATTTTTGTCGATATTGATACTTTTTGTTGCTGTCGTTCTACCCGCATGAACGTAATCACGTCAACTCGGCAAGTAGCGGCACACGACAAAACCGTACAACACAAAAAAAGCCACGAAGATAATTCTATCCCGTGACTTAAAAAAATGCTATTCGTTTTTTCGGCGACAACGTAGGTTGCTTTATTGATTGGTTGCACTGTTGCGTTTCTTGCGCTTATCAAAATCGTTCCTCTTCGGGAACCCCCAGCAAATCGTAAATGCTTACCTGGTACAACTTTGCCAATTCCACCAGTTTTTCGTACTCGGGGCGCGAAACGTCGTTTTCCCAATCGCTGACATTGGATTGCCGTATCTGCAACTTGTCGGCTACATATTGTTGCGTAAGTTTGCTTCCTATACGCGCTTGTTTGAAAAATTTTCCGTAGTTCATCGGCTATATTCTACCAAAATGTGCAATGCACATTGACAAATATGTGCATTGCACATATAATATACACATGCAACAGCAAAATACGGACAAATTTTCCCAGGTAAAATCAAAACAGCGTGTAGCGGCACACGGCGAAGTGTTTACCGCCGAACGTGAAGTAAAAGCAATGTGCGACCTTGTCGCGCAGGAATGCGACCGCATAGACAGCCGTTTTCTCGAGCCGGCATGCGGCAACGGCAACTTTCTGGCGGAAATTGCCAACCGCAAACTTGCCACCGTGCGCAAACTGTACAAAAGCAATCCCTACGACTTCGAGCGTTACTCGGTGCTGGCAATAAGCAGTATGTACGGCGTGGACATCCTTGCCGACAACGTAGCCGAGTGCCGCGCACGCCTGTACGGCATATGGTTTGCCGCCTACAAGTCAATTTGCAAAAAAGCCGTAAACGACGACACATGCGCCGCCGTAAAATACATCCTTGACAAAAACATACTATGCGGCAACGCGCTGACCCTCATGTGCGTGGACGACAACCAGGCAGACACCCAAACGCCGATTGTCTTTCCGGAATGGAGTCTTGTTGCCGGTACCAAACTTAAACGCCGCGATTTTCGCCTGGACGTGCTGCTGAAAGCCAACGACAAACCGACAGACAAACAACTGTCGCTGCTTGACGTAACCGACGACATAAGCCGCTACCTGACCGTAAACCCCACCACCAACGAATACATGGCACTGCCTCTGTGCGAATATCCGCCCGTACATTACAGGAGAGTACAAGACAATGGCTGAAACGTTTTTTGACAAAATTTACAAAAACAAAACCGCACACACGCCCGACGTGCTGTCCTGCCTGGCAAACCTCAGCAACGACGAAGTTTTTACGCCGCCCGACGTGGTAAACCAAATGCTGGACATGTTGCCGCAGGAATTGTTTTGCGACCCGAACACAACGTTTCTTGACCCTGCGTGCAAAACAGGCGTGTTTTTGCGCGAGATTGCCAAACGCCTGATTGTGGGGCTTGCCGACAAAATACCAAACCTGCAGCAGCGGATAGACCACATTTTTCACAAGCAACTGTACGGCATTGCCATAACCGAACTGACAAGCCTGTTGTCGCGGCGTAGTTTGTACTGTTCCAAGTACCCCAACAGCCGCTACTCGGTAAGCCTGTTTGACAACTCCGAAGGCAATGTGCGCTACCGCAGGACGGAACACAAATGGGGCAGAATTACCACAGACGAAAAAGGCAAGCAAAAGGCTACTTGTTTGTATTGCGGGGCAAATAGTTCATATGACCGTGGCGTTGAAAAAGAGACCCATGCTTATGAATTTATACACACCGACAATCCGGAGAAAATTTTTAACATGAAGTTTGATGTCATTATTTCTAACCCACCCTATCAACTAAAAACTAATGGAGCACAGGCTCAAGCAATACCATTGTACCACAAGTTTGTTCTTGAAAGCATAAAACTAAAACCACGTTTTATAACCATGATTATTCCGTCAAGATGGTTTACAGGTGGTTTTGGACTTGATAGTTTTAGAGAGACCATGCTTAAAGATAAGAGGCTTCGCGTAATACATGACTTTATCAATGCAAACGAATGCTTCCCTGGAGTAGAAATAAAAGGAGGAGTTTGTTATTTTTTATGGACTAAAGACAGCATAGGTGACTGTACAGTATGTACCCATGAAAACAATAAGGTTACTTCAATCGCGACACGTTCTTTGCTTGAAAAGAATTGTGACATTTTCATTAGGTATAATCAAGCAATTCCTATTTTGAACAAGGTGATTAAACTAAACGAGCCTTCAATAGCGACAGGAATTTCATCTCAACGTCCTTTTGGTTTACCTACAAATTTTGATAAGTTATCAAACAATAACACTGGCATAAAAGTTTATGCTTACAAGAAAGTCGGCTATTTATCAGATTTAGAGTTTGTTACCAAAAACAAAGAAATAATTCCTTATTGGAAAATTTTGACACCTAAAGCAATTGGTAGTGGCGATAGTAAAAGCGATTGGATAAAACCCCTAATAATTGAGCCAAATTCTGTATGTACAGAAACTTATATCGTATTTGGAACTTACAAAACTAAAAACGAAGCAGAAAATGTGTGTTCTTACATAAATACGAAATTTTTCCATTTTTTAGTCACCTTAAGGAAAAACACACAAGATGCTTTGGCAAAGGTTTACCAATTTGTCCCAATGCAAGACTTTTCCAAGCCGTGGACAGACGAGGAACTGTACGCCAAGTACAACCTTACGCGAGAAGAAATAGATTTTATCGAAAGCATGATAAAGCCAATGGGAGATTAAACATATGGCAAACAACATAAGTCTGTCGGACATTTTGCACAATCGACCTGCCGTTGTGCCCACAATCTACTGCTACTGCCTGCCCGGCGTAACGGACCACGACGGATACATAAAGGTTGGCTACACCGACCGCGCCGACGTGGACAAGCGCATACGAGAACAGTTGCATACGGCGGCGTTGAACTGCAAGGTTTTGCTGAAGGAATCGGCAATGCGCAGCGACGGAACCTGCTTTACCGACAAGGACGTACACCGCATATTACGGCGCAAAGGTTTTGCCCAACTAAACGCAGGCGCAGACCACAACGAATGGTTTGCCTGCACCGAAAGCGACGTACTTGCCGCCATTACGGAACTGCGCACGGGCAAACGAACGGACGGACAACGCACGTGGACGTTTGCCATGCGAAATGAGCAGAAAGCCGCCGTAGAGATGACACTAAACTACTTTAAGCAGGCGAAAGTGGAAGATAACGCCCGTCCGCCAAAGTTTTTGTGGAATGCAAAAATGCGCTTCGGCAAGACCTTTGCCACCTACCAACTGGCAAGACAAATGAGCGCAAGAAAAATACTTGTGCTTACATTCAAGCCCGCCGTAGAATCTGCCTGGCAGGAAGACCTTTGCCGCCATGTAGACTTTGACGGGTGGCAATTTGTATCCAACAAGGAAGCAAGGTTTGATGCACGCAAACTGGACGAGCAGTACGCCGCATGCGACCCTACAAAGCCCGTCGTCGTATTCGGTTCCTTTCAGGACCTCTTGGGCACAAACGAAGCAGGCGGCATAAAAGCCAAAAATGAATTTATACACGCCACCAACTGGGACCTGGTTGTATTTGACGAGTACCACTACGGCGCATGGCGAGAAAACGCAAAAAATCTGTTTGAAAAATTTGACGAAGAAAACGATGACTTCGACCCCGAAAAATACCAAAAGGAAGAAGCCGGCAACGCGATAAACGAAACCTTTCTTCCGATTACGGCGTTCCACTACCTGTACCTGTCGGGCACGCCATTCCGTGCGCTCAACTCGGGCGAATTTCTGGAAGACCAGGTGTTCAATTGGACGTACAGCGACGAGCAAAACGCCAAAGAAAACTGGAAAGGCGAGGGCGCAAACCCCTACGCCGCATTGCCGAAAATGGTAATGCTCACCTACAAGGTACCCGACAGCATAACCGCCAACGTTGCAATAAACGAGGGCTACGACGAATTTGACATCAACGAGTTTTTCCGCGCGGAACTTGCCGAAAAGGGCAAGCCCGAAACGGCACGATTTGTGTACGAGGACGACGTACAGAAGTGGCTGCGCATGATACAGGGCAACTACATGCCCGTGGACGGGTTGAAACTGGGTGCGGAACGTCCGCCGATGCCCTACAGCGACACCACTTTGCTTAACGTGTTGTCGCATACATTGTGGTTTTTGCCGAACGTTGCAAGTTGCTACGCCATGTACAACCTGCTACGGCAAAAGCAAAACGCGTTTTTTGACGACTACAAGGTGATTGTGTGCGCAGGTGCAAAGGCAGGCATAGGGCTTGACGCGCTTGCGCCTGTGCTTGCGGCAATGGGCGACCCGCTTAAAACAAAAACAATTACGCTGTCCTGCGGCAAACTTACAACAGGCGTTACCGTGCGACCGTGGGCAGGCGTGTTTATGCTGCGCAATCTCAATTCGCCCGAAACATACTTCCAGACGGCGTTCCGCGTGCAATCCCCGTGGGAAACTGTGGACGAACAGGGCAACAGGGAAGTAATCAAGCAGGAATGTTACATATTCGACTTTGCGCTCGAGCGTGCATTGCACCAGATAAGCGACTACTCGTGCAGACTTAAAGTGGACGAAACCAGCCCCGAACAAAAAGTGCGCGACTTCATTTCATTCCTGCCCGTGCTGGCGTTTGACGGTTCGTCGATGAACCGCATAGACGCGCAGGACATACTGGACATCACCTACGCAGGAACGTCGGCAACATTGCTTGCCAAGCGCTGGCAAACCGCACTGCTTGTGCACGTAGACAACGACACGTTGAGAAAACTGCAAAAAAGCCCCGAAGCATTGGACGCACTTATGCGCATAGAAGGTTTTCGCAGCCTTAACACCGAAATACAAACCATAATAAACCGCTCGGAAAAGATTAAGAAAATTAAGAAGGAACATGGCGACAACATCACGCCCGAGCAAAAAAGAGAACTGACCGACGAAGAAAAACAAACAAAATCCTTGCGCAAACAAGTGCAGGAAAACCTGCTTAAACTTGCCGCGCGCATACCTGCCTTTATGTACCTTACCGACTACCGCGAACAGACAATAAAGGACGTGATTACGCAAATCGAGCCGGAACTGTTCCGCAAGGTTACGGGCTTGACGGTAAAGGACTTTGACGTGCTTTGTTCGATAGGCTTGTTCGATTCCGAAAAAATGAATCAAGGCATATTCGGCTTCCGCAAATACGAAAATGCCAGTCTGTCCTACACAGGCATTGACAAGCACGAGGGCGAAGCCGTCGGCGGTTGGGACACCGTACTGCGGCGCGAAGAATACGAAGCGCTGTACGGCAAACAACAGGCAAGCCTGACCTCGTTTGAAAAAATAATTTTGCAGCAAGACAACGAAACGACAACAGCAAACGGCACAGAACACACTGCTAACGACAATTTAACGACAGAAAGCGGCACAAATGCGCAAAACGGAACAACTGTTCAAACACCGGGTGCGGCACAAACCGCAAGCACGATTGCAAAGATTGCCGATCCTGTAAAACCCGACTGGACAACGATACTCGCCCCCGTTACGACAGGCACGACGGTAACACACAAAACGTTCGGGCAAGGCACCGTAACGAAATTGGACAAGACAAAAAAGTACCTTACCGTAAGTTTTGCCGCAGGACAGAAGAACTTTGTTTTCCCCAATGCCTTTATCGACGGCTTTCTGAAACTGTAACAGAATGACCATTGAGTAAACAGTCACACATACAAGACAAAGAAAAGTATTTTCGGTTTGTTGGTGATGACAATCGAAATAAAAAGTTTTGACACAAAAAAAAACGTCTGTATTCCAAGCGGAATACAGACGTTTTTTTTATTAAAATTCAATATACGTATTGATTTTTTGACGACACGCGGCAATATTACGCTACTTCCGCGCGGCGTGCAAAACTCAGTACAGAGGAATGTAGGACACCGACGCCGAAATTGTCATCATGATGAAGATCAGGCAGCAGGTGATTGCTCCTACCCACACGTTGCCGGTCTGTTTGTAGAAAATTCTGTTGAAGATGGGCAACAGGAACATCATTACAACCAAGCCGAACACCATGTTGACAAACAACCAAACTTCGTTGTTGTTGCCCCAGTAGCCGTAGAACGGGGTGCCGGTCACGAAGTAGCACACGTAGTTGATAAGCAGAATAAACGCTAAGCCCAGGCTGTTTGCCAGCGCGCCTACAAGCATAACTTTCCATTCCTTCCAGCCTTCTCTGCCGATGCTGCAATTTACGCGGATAGAGTTGCTGATGTAGAATACGAAGATGATGGGCGCGTACTCGAGCATTGTCACAAACATTCTTGCGTTGAGCGGGGCCGCCGAAACAAGCATAAAGCGGAAGTCCTGATGGAAGCACCAGTAGGTAAGTTGTACAAGGAAGTAGAACGAACCGAAGAAAATTACGGGCAACAGCAGTGTTTTAAGCACGTTAAACAGTACGTTTTTCCGGCCGTTTCCGCGAATTTTGATTGCTTCGAACTTGCTCCAGTCGTAATGCGGCGTTGTACCCTTAGTCTTGAACACGATGTACTCGTACAGGTTTTCCAGTGCGGTAGTCGCAAAGAAAATCACCAGTCCGATTGCGCCGTTGATAAGCGCCCACAACAAAATTGCGTTGATCATACGTGCGGGGAACACATACGTAAACACGCTTGCAAGGTTGCTTACGGGGAACACTTCGATGGACAGGTTTGCCAGCGGAATGTAGTCCAGGCAGGCGATAATCGCCGTCAGAATCATCGTCGACCACAAAATTACCTTGTGAGCAATGCTGTTGGACACAGGCGTAACAAGCGGTTGAACTTCCGTCTGCACCGCCGCAACTTCTGCTCCTGCGCCTTCGGCAGCCTTGGCTTTGCCGCCGTTTTTAAGCGTTGCGAAGAAAGGCGTATTCATCAGCACACCGCAAAGAGCAAGGATAAACGTAAACGCCGCCGCCAGCGACAAACCGTTGAAAAATTCCTTGCCGAACCAGATTTGCGAGTCGTTGCTCAATCCGGAACCCATTGCAAGGCTGCGGTTGAAGAAGTCGATAGTGTTGGCAATGCTCAGCGCGTCGTACATTTCGAAGCAGTGGTTGATAAGTTCGCGGTGAACGACGCGGTAGGTACCGTTTGTCATGTCTCCGTAATCCTTGTCCCACTCTACAGTGTCGTATTTTTCGGCAGAGCCTGCAACTTCGTTGATAAAGCGTTTGGAGATTACTTCCACCGCCGTTGTATCCGTCTGGTAGCGGAATGCGCCTTCGTCGTAGTAGGCGTAGGACATTGCCGCGTTGCAGTTGAGTTTGGCAAACTTGTTTGCTGCGGAAATCTTGATGTAACCGCTGTTGTACACAGCCTTGATAATACTATTCTGGTAACTGTCGCCCGCCATGTCGGCAGCCAACGTGATTACGTTGCCACCGCCTGCCGAGTGACCGATTGCGCCGAAGCGGTTTTTGTCGCAGAACTTGAAGTCGTCGCTGTTGTTGTACACGTATTGTACAAGGTACTCTACGCCGTTTGCGCCTGCCGTCGAGTTTGCCGTGGTAGAACCTTGCGCGCCGGGGTCAAGCGTAAACACCACCGCGCCTCTGCGAGAAAGTTCGATGCAGTACTGCGCCATTGTCGCCTTGGTACGCGTAAAGCCGGGCAAAACAAACACAACGGGCGCGGAATTTTCTTCCGTGGCGGTGTTTGGCACATACATCGTTACGGCGTAACTGCCGATGTTGACGTTGCCGTCCACGTCGGTTTCCTCGCCGATTACGTACTGTTTGCCGTGGATTTTGCCTTCGTTGTAGGACAGAGTCATTTCTCTGGTCAGCGTGAAGTCGCTTACGCTTACGCTGAAGCCCGACGTTTCGAAGCACATCGCCGCAAAGGAAAACAGGAAAATTGCCACCAATGCACAGCACATCACAATGAAGGACGGCTTGCGGAAAAATGCCTTTTTAGTTGTTTCGGCTGCCGTTTCGGCTGTCGTTGCCGTCGCGATTTTGTCGGAGACAATTTTATCTTCAAATTTGCCCAGATATGCAATTTCGCACAGAACAAGCGAAACAGGTGACAGCACGCACAAAATTCCGCACACAAGCAACGTTATGTTTTGCTTTTCGTTAAATTCCACGCTATTCATGTTGTCGCGGATTGACATAATCACGAAACCGTCGTACAGCGTGATAAGCGCAAACACCGCAAACATCCAGTACAGATTGTTTGACAGCGCAAAGAAGCATGCAGCAACAACAAACCACAGTGCAGTAAATACGTAACTGCAAATTGCCGCCGCCTTAAGAAGTTTAGCTTTGGTATTCATTATTCAGCACCTCCTTGGGTGGAAGCGACGAACACTTGTTCGTACATAAACTGCCACAAAAGCGTTGCAAGTTGATTGGGTTTATCCTTATGCAACAAAGCGATAAATCTACCGTCCTTCATGTAGTCTGTAGAGCCGAGCTTGATTTTTTCAAGATTGGTAAGATTTCCGTCGCTGTTTACGTTATTTCCGCAAGCAAGCACGAAGTCAACCGTTTTTTCCGAATTATTGACGGAATTTACAAGAGCAGCGACGTTTGTAACATCGGTTTCGACTTTCCAGTTGATTGTAATCGTAGTAAGGTCAACGCCTTTACTTGTCAGATACGCTTCAAAATCAGCCTTGAGTTTGTCGATTTGTTCGGTAGTAATCCATTCACCCTTTTTATTGTTCCAAATCGATACGGTCAATTCTTTGTCCGTAATGGTAAGTGCTGTGTCGGATTCGGGATAATCCTGTCCGCTGATAAACTTGTACAGAACTTTGGCAAGCAAGCGCGGATTGTCCTTATTAAGCACGGCGATGTATCTGTTTGCAGCCATGTAGGGGCTTTCGGCAACCTGTAGCTTTTCAAGGTTTGTAAGGTTGCCGTCGCTGTTTACGTTTTTACCGCAGGCAAGTACAAAGTCTACGTCGCCGGCAGCTTTTACAGCTGCAACAAGAGCTGCAACGTTGGTAACGTCCGTTTCGACACGCCACGTAATTGAAAGAGTCGATACATCCAATCCCTTTTCCGTAAGGTACGCCTCGAAGTCCGTCTTGAGTTTAGCGATTTGTTCTTCGGTAATCCATCCGCCCTTGGTATTGTTCCAGATAGATACGGTCAATTTTTTGCCGTAATCGACGCTTGTATCGGGAGTGGGCTCAGGATCCGGCGTAGGCGTAGGATCGGGGTCTACGGGAGTTTCCGCTTCGGGGAACTTGGTACCACTCATGAACTCCCACAAAATCTTTGCCAGTTGGCGAGGCTTGTCCTTGTTAAGCACGGCAATCATTCTGCCTGCAGTCATATAAGTACCATCGGGAACAGCAATCTTTTCGAGGTTTTCAAGGTTGCCGCTGCTGTTGACATTGTTGCCGCAAGCAAGAACGAAGTCAACGTCGCCTGCCGCTTTAACGGAAGCAACCAATGCCGCAACGTTTGTCGTATCTTCTTCAACGCGCCATGTAATGTGAAGCGCACTTACGTCAACTTTGTGCTCGGTAAGGTATGTAGCAAAGTCTGTTTTAAGTTTTTCCAATTGTTCGGTGCTTATCCACGAACCGTCGGGTTTGTTCCATACGGAAACAACCAATTTATTGTCGGTGATTACTATGTCGCCGGGGTCGGGCGTCGGGTCGGGATCGGGTACTACCGGCGTATCTGCCACGTCGTAATCCTTGGTTGCGCCGCCTTCGCCTGCGTAGGTGGACAAAATCCACTGGTAAACCTTGTTTACAACTTCGCTGTCGCTGAGTTTTGCGGTGTAACGCGCTTTGCTTGCGCCTGTCAGCTTGATGTTGCCGTAGTTTTGCAGGAAGTCAACGCCACGCTTCATGCCGCCCGTGCCTTCAATATTGCTTGCCGCAGCCCATCCGACCATGATGTCGATGTCGCCGTCGTCCATAATTGCTCCGCAAGTGGGACCGACGTTACCTGCGTAACCGCGCACCACGATGTCCATGCTGTCGGGTGTGTAGCCCTGTGTTGTCAAAAATGCTTTAAGCGCGGTCAGAAATTCGTCCATTACGCCTTGATTGAGACCGGATGTCTTTTCCTTGTCGTACCAAGCAACGGCGATGTCGTGACGAGGTTGCACGCCAAACACTGCATACAGCGTAATTTTACCGTCAACGGCGTAGTCCTTTACGTCGTCGTAACGGATAAGACCTTTGTTTTGCGACAACGCCACGTCGGCGATGTCCTTGTTTTGCCAGTCCTTGTCTGCCGTCCAGCCCAAAAATACATCACCTTTGGGTGCTTCGGGAACGGGAACGATGGCATTGTTGAACGTGTTGACGACGTAGTTGCCGTCCAACGCGTTTCCGTTGACGTTCAGCGTAATGTTTACGTCGTTTTCCAGCCCTGCCACAACCGAGCACGCCGAAAGCGTCAACAAACACATAACCGCAACAAGCAATGTTGCCACTAAGTGTTTCTTCATTGGTGTTCCTCCTGAATTTTTTATGTTACTACCGCTCAAGTAGCAAATTCAATTAAATTATACACGCGCACGCGCGCAAAGTCAACGTCAATTAAACGCTACGTCGTAGGCAGCCTGCTTAAGGATGGTTGCCATGCTTTCGTTAAATGTTTTGTAGTCGGCTTCTGTGTATTTTTCACTGTATACAGGTCCGTCGTTGAATGTGGACGTGCGGGGGTCGATACCCAGCAACGTTGCCACGTGTACGCATGCGGACAAGTAGGAACCTGCGTAGGACGGGTGCTTGTCGTCGGAATAGTACAGGTCGATTGTGTCGGCGTGCTCGGTGTAAACCTTGCTGAACGCTTGTCCGACCTGACACACACCTGCCGCAGAAATTTGCGAAGCAACGTCTTCGTATGCCTTGCGTATTTGTGCTTCCAACCCGACGATTGTTGTTTTGGCTGTCTTAGCCGCTTCTTCGTAACCCCATGTCGAGTACAGATAAATTTTGCAGTTTTTCTGCGTTGCCTTGATTTTGTCGCGCATGGCTTTGACGCCGGACACAAAACCGCTGTTGTTGTCAAGCGGTCGGGTGCTTTGGTCCTGCAACACGATTATGTCGTACTGATTTGCGTGCAATTTGTCATCGACTTCCTTGCCTTTTTCATCATTTACATCGGCAAATTTCGTCAAAGTCCACGCGCCTTGAGTAACACTGTCAACATCTACGCTTTGTCCGGCACCGATTGCGATTTTTGCAAACAACGATGGAATGTCGCTGTAAAAAGTAAAACTGTTACCGATAAACAGTACTTTGATTGTCTGCCACACCACGGGTTTGCCGTCGCGAAGATGCCAGTAGACACCGTCAACGCTCGGGGCTTTTTCGCTGTACAGAAGCACTTTGTTTTGTCCGGCAACGGACACTTCGCCATACGCGCACAACGTCACGTCCTCGCCAAACGCGTTTGCGCCGATTGTTTTGACGGTTTTCGGAACAATTACCATGTCCGTCCTGACGCCGCTGAATGTGTTTGCGCCGATTGCCGTAATACCGTCGGAAATGCGGATCTCGGTAATTCTGCCGTTTTTCACATACCATGGGGCATCCTTGTAGGCGGCGTAGTCGGGCAACTTGCCTTTGCCTTCGATGTTGAGAACAAAGCCGTACTTACCGTTGTCGGAGTAGTACGCCCTGATGTCGCCGTCGTCGCCCCTGGCCGTCCAGCTGTACTCATCCTGTTTGGCGCAACCGACCAGCGTGAAGAGTGCAGCAAAAGCCACGCACAAAACAATAATTGTCGAGATTACTTGTACTGATTTTTTCATACATACACCTTTTTACATGTTCTATTTTCGCGCACATCATCCGACGCACGCATTGCGACATCGCGCCGCAACACGCACGACAAACGATGAAACGCCATTATACGACAAAATTTGTCTTTTGTAAAGACCTGATTTTACTTTTTGTACAATTTGGACACACCTGTTTCTATTGCCGCTTTCGCAACGGCTTCGGCAACGGCTTTGTGCGCGTTTTTGTCGAATGCGTAGGGCAAAATGTGCTCGGGCGTAAGTTCGCTGTCGGGCACACACACGGCAATGCCCTTTGCGGCGGCAAGCATCATTTCGGTGTTGACGGTGCTTGCCCTGACGTCCAGCGCGCCGCGGAAAAGCCCCGGGAAAACAAGCACGTTGTTTATCTGATTGGGGTGCTCGGACGAACCTGTGCCCACAACAAACGCGCCTGCCGCCCTGGCATCGTCGTACTCGATTTCAGGTACGGGGTTTGCACAGGGGAACAGGATTGCCTTGTCCGCCATAGAGGCAACCATTTCTTTGGTTACGCAGTGCGGTCCCGACACGCCTACAAAAACATCCGCGCCCTTCATTGCGTCGGCAAGAGTTCCGTGTTTGTGACAAATGTCGGTAACTTCCGCCACCTTTTCCTGCGCGGTGTTGAGCCACGCTTCGCCCTGACACACAATGCCTCTGCGGTCGCACAAAGTAACGTCCCTGACGCCTGTTGCCATGAAAAACTTTGCGATGGAAATGCCTGCCGCGCCCGCGCCGTTGATGACGACCTTGATGTCCTCTTTACGTTTGCCTGCCAGTTTAAGAGCGTTGATAAGCGCAGCGGTCATGACAATTGCCGTGCCGTGCTGATCGTCGTGAAACACGGGGATGTCCAGTTCCTGCTTCAGTCGGGTTTCGATTTCGAAGCACCTCGGCGCCGAGATGTCCTCGAGATTTATGCCGCCGAACGATCCGGACAACAACTTTATCGTGCGAATGATTTCTTCGGTATCCTTGGACTTGATGCACAGCGGATAAGCGTCAACGTCGCCGTATGCTTTGAACAGCGCGCATTTGCCTTCCATGACGGGCATGCCTGCCTCGGGGCCGATGTCGCCAAGCCCGAGTATCGCCGTGCCGTCGGTAATGACAGGGACGGTATTCCAGCGACGAGTAAGTTCAAACGACTTGTTTATGTCGTCCTTGATTGCCAGGCAAGGTTCGGCAACGCCCGGAGTGTACGCCACCGACAGGGCTTCGTTGCTGTCTACGGGCACACGGCAGACCGTTTCGATTTTTCCGCGCCATTCGGCGTGCTTTTTAAGCGAAATATCATTGTAATCCATATGTACCTCCATCAGAATCACACAATCAGAATCACACAGGTTTCCCGTACATGTCACCGGACGTTTTTGCATGTAAAACGATGACAAGCCGTTTACAAGCGACATTGCAAACCCGATTGTTTTAATGGGATAATGCCGCTATAAACATGTCGGATTGTAGCAATCAGTGATGTTTTTAACGTACTTTGCGACATCCGACGGAAAACAAAGCGATTTTTTTGTTTTTTACAGAGTAAAATCTTCACCAATACTTGTATTATACACCCGTTGTGGTATAATGTACAATGATAATATAGCATATCAGACATAGCAAAAATACATATGTGGGGCGGTACAATGAACTACGAATACTACAAAATATTTTACTACGTGGGTAAACACAAAAACATATCCAAGGCGGCAACGGAACTGCATTCCAGCCAGCCTGCCGTGTCGCGCGTGGTACAAACCATGGAAAGCGAGCTGGGGTGCAAACTGTTTGTGCGCAACAAAAACGGCGTAGAATTTACCAAAGAGGGCGAAACGTTGTTCGAGTACGTCAGAATTGCGCAAAGTCAACTCAACAAAGGCGAAGAGGAAGTAATGCAGGCTGTAAATGCCGAAAGCGGCACCGTGTACGTAGGCACCACCGTCACCGCGCTGTACGGCTTTTTGTACGACGTAATGGACGAATTCCGCATGCAGCACCCGGGCATAAAAATAAAGATAAACACAGGTTCGAGCAACGGCACGGTGGAAAAATTGAAAAACGGAATTTTCGACATAGCCTTCGTGTCCTCTCCCTGCAAAATACCCGCGCAGCTTAACGCCAGAAACGTGGGAGTTTTCTGCGACATACTTATTGCAGGAAACAAGTTTATGGGGCTTAAAGGGCGCACGATAAGTCTTAAAGAAGTAAGCCGCTATCCGTTTGTTTCGGTACGGCACAGCATGCAACTACGGCAGTTTATCGACGACTTTTTTGCTGCAAACGATATTACCGTTTCGCCCGACATCGAGGCGGACAGCGCAGACCTGCTGACACCCCTTATCGCGCACAACTTCGGCATAGGTTTTGTGCCGGAGGACATGGCACGCGCGGCGATTCAACGCGGCGAAGTGTTTAAGGTACAGACGGAAAAGGAAATGCCGCAAAGGTGCATTTACATGGTCACCGACCCGGGACACCCCCACACCAACGCCTCGCGCGAACTTTCACGCGCCATTTCCAGACGGTTGACTAACAAAAATCAGTAATTTTTTACATCGACGGAAGTATTAAAAATTTAATCTGTTTACTGTCGCAAGTTAATCTACTTGTTGTCGAAGCCGTTACGACAGTTTTACAAAACAAAGGCGACGAAGCAGCACTTCGTCGCCTTTGTAAAGTCATATGTATTTTTGCTTACTACACTCTGGTTGCGGTGCCGCCCATCAAGCAAATCATCTTCACCGCATCCGCCGAAAAGTCGTTGGCAACGACGTTCAGTTGCTTGTTCAGTCTGCCGCGCGCCAGAATCTTGACGGCAGTCTCTTTGCGTGATACCAGTTTCTTTTCTTTAAGAGCGTCAAGGTCCACGGTGTCGCCGTCGTTGAAGTTTGCCGAAATAGTGTCGATGTTTACGACCGCCTTCCTGCCGGTTGTCGGCGCGGAAGTTCCGCTTGCCACAATTACCATGCTTTCCGCAGCCTCGTCGGTCATGCTTTCGTGTGCTTCGGCAACGCTTACGCCGATGTTTTCTTCTTCGGCAGGTTCGTCGGCAACTTCTTCCACTATTTCCTCAACGGTTGTTTCAGCACCGCTTTCGTCAACGATTGTTTCATTGCCCACTGCAAAACCGTCCTCGCATTCCTCTATTGCTTCCGCAACGGCTGCAACGGCGTTTGCACTCTCCGCTTCGTCGGCTTCATTATTTAGCGAAGCAAGATTTTGTTCATTTTCCTTTTTAATTCTGCGATTGATCTGACGACGTTCAACAATGCCGAACCACAGCAAGCACACACCGAGAATTACAAACAATGCTCCCAGCCCGAAAGCAAGTTTGGTCGAATCAAAAAATACGGTATTCAACAGTTCCATTGTAAGCCTCCTCTACAAATCCGCGCTTTCGCAATCGTATTTTGCTACAAACACAGACTTTTTGTTGCTGGTAGAATAACACACTTCGCGACAAATGTCAATATTTCAGGTAAAAATTACAGCCTCTTGTTACGAATTTTTGCATACGTATGTACAAAATCGTAACATAAACCCGTTATCATCCACTTCTTCGCTCTGCCGGGCAAGTTTCCAGTCGGGCATCTCGTCAAGGTTTGGAAAAAACACTTCCGCGCCGCCGTCGGCTTGCACTTTGGTGACATACGCCTCGCTGCAGTAAGGCAACATAAGTTTGTACACGCTTGCTCCACCCACCACAAACACGTCGTCCGTGTCGTAATTTGCCACGGTTTGCAGCAGCGCGTCAAGCGACGTAACGACAGTTGCACCCTCGAAGTTGCGCCCCTTGTCGTCCAGCACGATGTTTGTGCGGTTGGGCAATGCGCCACAGGGGAAACTGAGAAAGGTGTTTGCACCCATTACAATAACCTTGCCCGTCGTCGTCTGCTTAAAAAAAGCCATATCCTTGGGCAGACGAAACAACAAACCGTTGTTTTTGCCAATACCCCACTTGCTGTCTACGGCAACAATTGCTTTCATTTTGCTTACTCCTTGCTAAATTGCCACTTCGAAACGTTCGGCAAACGGTTCGTACTCGTAGTCGTCCAGGCGGAAGTCGTCCACGGTAAAGTCGTAAAAATTCTTCACGTCGGGGTTTATCCACAGTTTCGGCGCGGGGTGCTCGGTGCCGCAAAGCATACGTTCCACCTGAGGAATGTGTCTGTCGTAAATATGCGCGTCGGCAATGACGTGCACCAACTCTCCCACCTGCAACCCGCTTACCTGCGCAAGCATGTGCACAAGTACGGCGTACTGCACCACGTTCCAGTTGTTGGCAACAGCCATATCGTTGCTGCGCTGGTTGAGTATGGCGTTAAGCCGTCCGTTTGTCACATTGAACGTAACCGAATATGCGCAAGGATACAGGTGCATTTCCGACAGATCGGCATGCACGTAAATGTTGGTGATTATACGACGGCTGGCAGGGTTGTTTTTAAGGTCGTACAGTACGCGGTCAACCTGGTCGAAGTCACCCTCGGGGTAACGATGTTTTACCCCCAGTTGGTAGCCGTATGCCTTGCCGATACTGCCCGTCTCGTCCGCCCAACTGTCCCAGATGTGGCTGTGCAGATCGTGCACGTTGTTGCTTTTCTTCTGCCAGATCCACAACAGTTCGTCAACGGCGTTTTTGAAACCCGTTTTGCGCAGAGTAATTGCAGGAAACTCTTCCGCAAGGTTGTACCTGTTGACAATGCAAAACACTTTTTGCGTGTGCGCAGGCGTGCCGTCGGCCCAATGCGGGCGCACGTTCTGATCCTTGTCCGATACGCCGTTGTCTATGATTTGGCGCATGTTTTGTCTGAAAATTACGTCTGCTTTACTCATGTCAACATTTTCCTTTGTATTTTCGTCGCCGACCTGGGCCGCCCGATATCCCGTACCGCCGATTGTCGTCGGAAACTTTTGTTAAATTGTAGCAAATTTATTTGTAACGGTCAACCTGCGCAAGGCAGAAATAATTTTTTTATCAATCCGTTGTTTTCATAAAAACAAAAGACAATAAAACATAAACAAAAAAGGGCAGGTGATTTTTCAACCGAATTTTGCACCAATTCGATTTTTTCAAGGGACTTTTGGCAGATTTCGCATTTTTTCAAGCGAGTTTTTATCGAAATTGCAACTTTTTCAAACGACTTTTCGGCACAAAGCGTAACTTTTTCAAGGGACTTTTGTAAATTCCGCATTTTTTCCGTTACTACTTTACG
>OLXG01000006.1_pt1 | contig 82135 bp, 44 predicted proteins | sample 1673861 | NCBI WGS metagenome assembly OLXG01 (sample SAMEA103958130, study PRJEB25191) | human gut metagenome | biome: human-associated habitat [ENVO:00009003]; feature: intestine environment [ENVO:2100002]; material: feces | place: Germany | collected 2013/2015
ACGGTAGCGTTTTTTCGTTACAAATTCAGTTTCGTTGCCACAAACGATTATTTTGTGAAATAACAAAAACAATCAAAATGCAATTTATGACAGCGAATGAAAATCGCATATTTTTCTTTACTGTCGACCGTTATTACCGCAAGCGTAATAATCTGCCAAATGCAGCCGATGACGGTCAACAAAAACTTAGTCCTTGATGATTTTGTCAAGCAACGGGTTGAGCCAGTCGCACTGAACGCGCTCGATTTCGCCCCGGTCGCACAGCGTTGCAAAATTCGGGTCGATGGGCATACGGCACACGGTGTCGATGCCGTAATCGGCGGCAAATTTGTCCACGTCGGACTCGCCGAAAATGCTGTGACGTTTGCCGCAATCGGGACATGTGTAGTAACTCATGTTTTCCACTATCCCAAGTACGGGCACATTGACGAGGTTTGCCATCTTGACAGCCTTGCCAACAATCATTTCCACCAGTTGCTGGGGGCTGGTAACCACCACTATTCCGTCAAGCGGCAACGACTGAAACACAGTCAACGGTACGTCGCCCGTTCCCGGGGGCATATCCACAAACATGTAGTCTACGTCTTTCCAGATTACATCCGTCCAGAACTGCGTCACAACGCCGCTGATTACAGGTCCGCGCCACACAACAGGGTCGGTTTCGTCGGGCAAAATGAGGTTTATGCTCATTACCTGCGTGCCGTTTGCCGTAACGCACGGATTTATACCCTGTTCCGTCACGGTAACTTTTTCGTGCAGTCCGAATGCCTGCGGAATCGACGGTCCCGTCACGTCGGCGTCCAGCACTGCCGTGTTTTTGTCCCTGCGTTGCGCCATTACGGCAAGCAGTGACGTAACAAGCGACTTACCCACGCCGCCCTTACCGCTTACAACGCCGATTACGTGTCTGACGGTGGAATTCGGATTAAGTTTCTTTTGAAAGTCCTCCTCACGTTCGGAACAATTTTCCGCGCAGGACGAACAATCGTGAGTACATTCCGACATAATTTTCTCCTTTGCAAACGCCTTCGCGCACTTTTGAGTACGCCGTGCAGCCGTCTGCTTGTTTATTACGTGGATAGTATACCACTTTCGCCAAAATAATACAAATGTATTGACCGAAAGGGACAAAAAATATATAATTTATTTAATATTAGCAACCGACGACCGGGAAAAACATGATTGACACCAAACAACTTACACGCCTTGCCGAACGCAGCGCAAGCAAAAACACATACGTTTACACCGACTTTCTGGAAGAAGCGGATCAAAAAATCGCAATACGTATACAAAATTTCGTTACACTTTTCGGAGGAGCAGACTTTGCCGTACGCAAAATAGCTCGCTTCGGCAACGCCGACGAAATAGGTTACGAAGAAGATTTTCCGTTGCGCATTCTGGCAATAAAGCCACTCGGCGGCAAGTTTGCCACACCGCTTACGCACCGCGACATACTGGGCGCGTTGATGAACCTGGGGCTTGCGAGAGAGAAAATCGGCGACATATTCGCCGGCGAAACAAGTTACGTCGTGATTTACGAAACGCTGTCTGCCTTTGTTTGCGACAACCTGAACAAAATCGGGCGCAACTTTGTGAATGTAGCCGAAGTGTCCTGCCTACCCGACGAACTTCGTCCTAAGACTGCCGAAAAATCCGTATCTGCCGACTCAAACAGGCTTGACGCAATAGTTTGCCGCGTGTTCAACCTCAGCCGCGAAACGGCGCAAACGCTGATTGCCGACCAACTGGTAAAAATCAACGGCGAAATAATTGCAAAAAGTATGCGCCCGTTACAACAGGGCGACGTCGTGTCGGTGCGCGGTCACGGCAAATTTCGTTTCGTAGGCGAATCGGGACAAAGCCGCAAAGGGAAAACGTATTTTATGGTGGAAGTTTTTTGCTGACCGCACTACAAAACGCACTGCCGATTCAGCCAAAAACAAAACGCAAAAAATCTCGGCGCGAGTGCCCATTTTACTTGCCATACAATGGCAAAATGTTGTAAAATATAATGCAAGGGTAGCGTGTGCTACGGCGGTTGTGCGGTCTGTGAAACCGACAACGCGTTGCAAGCCTGACCTAAATCAATTAAATAAGGAGCGAGTATGGACAACGTTACTATCATCAACCATCCGCTGATTTCCCACAAGGTGGCAATTCTGCGTGACAAGAACACAAACACCAAGCAATTCAGAGAACTTGTGGAGGAAATCGCCACACTACTTACTTACGAAGCGTTTAAGGATATCCCGACCAAGGACGTTGTCGTTGAAACGCCCCTTGAAAAAACAACCCAAAAGGTAATTGCCGAAAACACCATCGCAATCATCCCTATTTTGCGTGCAGGTCTCGGCATGGTAAACGGTGTGCACACGTTGTTTCCCACGGCAAAGGTCGGTCACATCGGTATGTACCGCGACGAAGAAACCTGCCAGCCGCAGGAATACTACTGCAAACTGCCTGCCGACATCGAAAACAAAATTTGCATAGTGCTTGACCCGATGCTTGCTACCGGAGGAAGCGCAATCGCCGCAGTGGAACTGCTGAAGAAAAAGGGCGTAAAACACATCAAGTGCATGCACATCATTGCCGCACCCGAAGGAATCAAGGCTTTGCACGAAGCCGAACCCGACGTACAGATTTACTGCGCAGTTGAAGACCGCGAACTTAACGAACACAGTTACATTCTGCCCGGTCTCGGCGACGCAGGCGACAGACTGTTCGGCACGAAGTAATCCGCGCACCACAACTAAACAAAACAATACAGAAGGCTATCGCATCAAGCGGTAGCCTTTTTCATGTATCAAAAAAATATATTATTGCTCAAAACCGACCATGTTATTTTGCAAAGGTTGCGGCAATTTGCTTGTACGCCTCTTCCGCTTCACAGCCTTCCACATACACGCGCAGTTTGTTTTCCGTACCGCTTTTACGAAGTACGACCCTGCACTCGGGGTACAGTTTGCGCACCTGCGTAGCAACGTCGTTAAGTGCAGTTTTCGTCGTTAAAAGTTCGTTACTGTCACACAGAGCGATACTTTGTTGCACGTACGGCACGTCTGTACATTCCTTTGAGTACTCGGCAAGGCTACCACGCCTACAAACGATTGCGGCAACAAACAACGCGTTGATAAGTGCGTCGCTGCTGGTTGCAAAGTCGGTAAGCAGGTAATGCCCGCTTTCCTCGCCGCCGAAATTAAGCGCGTTTGCCGCCATAAGGTTGAACACGTTTGTGTCACCCACATCGCTGCGAAGCAGACTGACGCCTGCGCCGCTGAGCGCGCGCACCACGCCGCCGTTGGTAAGAGTCGTGCCAACCACGGTGTTTTGTTTAAGCAAGCCTTCTTCCGACATAAACTTCGCAATTGCGTAGTACACCTTGTTGTTCGGCACTATTCTGCCGTCCTCCGAGACAGCCAGTCGGTCGGCATCGCCGTCAAAGGCAAACCCGAGCGCAATGCCTTTTCCCTTGCAAAAATCAGCAATCACCTCGGGGTGAGTTGCGCCGCAAGCGACGTTGATTTTGTCGCCGCACGCCCTGTCGTTAATTGTACAGACATTTGCGCCTGCCGCTTCAAACACGCTTCCTGCCACGCGGCAACTTGCGCCGAAACAGCAATCCAACGCGACCTTCATTCCGTCAAAGCGTGCGCCGACGGCGCGGATTACGTCATCGCGATAAATGTTGTCTATGTCGTAAAACACAGGCTCATGCACGCGTTGTAAATGCCCGTCGGGAAGGGGCAGGCAATCCATAAGTTGCGACAACTTTTCCTGTTTTGCCGCGCACAGTTTTACGCCATACCTATCAAACACTTTCAGTCCGTTGTCGCAGGGCGGATTGTGGCTTGCGGTAATCATCACGCCGAAGTCGCCGCCGAATTTTCTCACGAAATGCCCCACGGCATTTGTAGGCAGAATGCCGAGATTTATTACGTTGCCGCCGCCGTCATACACGCCGCTTGCCAGTGCGCCAAACAATTTTTCGCCCGAGTTGCGCGTGTCGCGAGCCACTACCACAATCGGGCAATCCTCGCCGATCAGTGCCAGACTTTTGCCTAACAAATAGGCAGTACTGTCTGTCAAAGTACTGCCGTATGTGCCGCGTATGCCGTCCGTACCAAAGAAATTCATATCAAGCCTCCGCTTATGTTTTGTTTTTCTTTGGTATTTTTTTATTTTTAGATTTTTTCTTTTTTGGGGTAATTTCGTGGGGAAAACCCTTTTTACAAAAGGTGTTTTCCCCACACCCCTTTCCTAAAATTTCGGGTAGATGTGGGGGATATAAGTTAGCGGGTCTTTTTCAAGAATGAAACTATTTGCAGACACTTTGCTGCAACGACAACAAAATACTGCTGTCCAAAGTACTTCATCGCCTGTTTATTATTCAAAAATTTCCATTTGCAGTGACAGTGCCAAACGACATATATACATTTGTAATAAAGCGCAACAAACAGACCGTTTTTTCAGTTACCTGCAGGCAAAGAAACCTGCCTTTGCGCCGTCGCCACATGCCGTTACTATCTGTTTCAGCGGTCCGTTCGTTACGTCGCCTGCTGCAAACAGCCCCTTGACCGCAGTCTGGCAACGCTCGTCGATTTTCAGATATCCTTTTTCGTCTTTCACGCCGTCAACTTGCACAAATTCCGTCACGGGTTTTGCGCCGATTGCAACAAACACTGCCGCCACGTCTGTTTTTTCAGTTTGTCCGCCAATGAAAACTTCCACGCCGCCAACAACGTCTTCGCCGTAAATTGCGGTAACCGTCACGCCGTAAACAATCCTGACGTTTTCCTTTGCGACAAGTTGTTCCGTCGATAACGCGTCGGCAGTCAGTTTGTCACCCGGCACAAACACAACGACATTTGCCACCACGTCAGACAAATACAGTGCTTCTCGCACAGCCTGTCCGCCGCCGCCCACAACCGCAACGGTTTTTCCTCTGTAAAAATTGCCGTCGCACGTCGCGCAGTAACTAACGCCGCGCCCGACCCATTGAGCCTCGAAGCCGAGTTTGTTGTGCGCCGTTCCGCTTGCAACCACGACGGAATCGAACTCGTATTCCGCCTTGTCTGTCACAATGTGAAATTTGTCGCCGTTTTTTGTCAGCGCAAGTACACGTTCACGCAACGGCTTAAGTCCCAATGCCTTGATCTGCGCCACAAAACTTTGAGATAGCGTCCAGCCGTCCGTCGAAGTTTCCGACGGAAAGTTGTCGATTTTGTCAATGGTAGCGACAAGCCCGCCAAGTCCGTAAGGCGCAAACATAGTCACGTCGGCATTTGCTCTCAGCGCGTACACGGCTGCCGACATTGCGGCGACACCACCGCCGATAATGGCAATTTTCTTCATACAGCCCCCTTTCCGCGCCGCCTGTTACAAATACATTTTACTGCACATTCCGGCGCGTATTTTGTTGTAATTTGCAGTTTTTTGTAACAAAAAATCACATACGTATGCAAAATTTCGTCACCGACCGCAGCAGTCGTCATTCAGTGCACAATTACTTGCAGCCGCTCTTGCAACAGTCGATTTTCTTAATACAATCATTACAAGACAACTTGTCAATCTCTGCCGTCTACAAAACGAGCCTGTTAAAGTTGTTAACAGGCTCGAAGCAGTTTATGCAATTATTCGTACAACTTGGACACGGGCAGGTCGGTGTACACACGCTCGATTGCTTCCGCAAACAAAGCGTAAGTCGGCACCACTTCGATTTTGTCCAGTTTCTTGCTTTCAGGCAAAACGATTGTATCCAGCACCACAACTTTGCTAAGCGGGCTGTCCTGCAAACGTTGGATTGCCGGTCCGCTGAGTACCGCGTGCGTGCAGCAAGCAATGATTTCCTTAGCACCGTTGTCTGCAAGTGCCTGTGCGCCTTGCGTAATCGTGCCTGCGGTGTCGATCATGTCGTCGAACATAAGGCAGGTCTTGCCCTTGACGTCGCCGATGATGTTCATTACTTCCATCACGTTTGCCTTGGGACGGCGTTTATCTATGATTGCAAGGGGCGCATTGAACTTGCTTGCCATTGCGCGGCTGCGGGCAACACTGCCTACGTCGGGGCTTACCACGATGAAGTCGTCGTTTTTGTCAAGCCCTTGCTTTTTGAAGTACTTTGCCAGAAGGGGCATGCCCATCAGGTTGTCCACAGGCACATTGAAGAAGCCCTGCAATTGGCTGCTGTGCAAGTCCATTGTCAGCACGCGGTTTGCGCCTGCAGTTTGCAGAATGTCCGCAACCAGTTTAGCCGAAATGGGGTCACGTGCGCGGGCCTTACGGTCCTGGCGAGCGTAGCCGAAATACGGAATTACCGCCGTAATACGTCCGGCAGAAGCGCGCTTCAAGGCGTCGATGATGACAAGCAGTTCCATAAGGTTGTCGTTTACCGGACTGCATGTGGACTGCACCACAAACACGTCGCAGCCGCGGACGGTTTCCTTGATGTTGACGGAAGTTTCACCGTCGCTGAATTTTCCTACTTCGATTTTGCCGAGTTGCAAGTCCAGTTGTTGGCAAATCTGTTCCGCCAACTTAACGCTGGCGTTGCCTGCAAAAATCTTGATTGCACCGTGCGTTTGATTCAACATGATTACCCCTTTGACGACAGTAAGTACTTCCGAGCATCTTTGGCTCGGTTAAGCCGAAAACCCGAACGACTTTACGCGTCGCCCTTGTCATATTTTGTCGTAACTCTATTTTAATATTCGTTGACCAAAGTGTCAAGCAAAACACACCGTCACAAACGCGCACATAGAATAAAACTCTGTACTTTGCTTTGCGTAAAAATTTATTTAACACAATCACACGCCACGCATATATTTCGCGCACAACTAAACATACTAAGCGCAAAAGGCGGCAACCAAAAGCCGCTTCACGGAGGTTTTTTATGGACAACGACAACAACATCAACGTCGCCCCGAGCATGAACAAGGAGGACCGTAGCAGCCTTGTCCTCGGGATACTGACAATACTTATTATCGTCGGCATTTTTCTCGCTCTGCTGACCGCGCTTGCCAACAACGGACGAATAGGCGGCGAAATTACGGCGCAAGGCGACCTCAGACGCGGCTCGCAGACGCAATTCGTGTACACCGCGCCCGACTGTGTACAAGACGGCGACGAAGTACAATGGTTTGTAAACGGCGAAAAGATTGCCGATGATGTTTACACGCAAGGCGTGCCTTTGACCCTTGACTACACGCCGAGCGTCACAGGGCAAATAATGTTGCAGGCAAAAGTAGGCGGCAAATATACCGAAAACATGCTGTTCAATGTCGGCGCACCCGTGCTTACATTGACTTCGCCCGAAGTTACCGTAACATACGGCGACAAAATACCGATGTTTTCCGCCGAATGTAACGGTTTTGTCGACGGCGAATGCCCCGACTGCAACGGCTATGGCGGACAAATCGATTGTCGCTCTTCCGTGATTGACGAATACGGCAACACCATTGAGGACACCGCCACGCTTGCCCCCGGCAAATACACACTACGCACAAATTGCAACTGCGCATACATGGACTACGAGTTTTCGCAGGTTGACGGCACGCTGACCATACTTCCGCGCCGCGCAAAAATTGCCGACATTGCCAAACAATACGACGGCAAAACTTGCATTGACGTAAACTCGCTTAAACTGACGGGCATCGCTAACGGCGACGACGTGCGCCTTGAGATAAACGAGGCATGCTTTGCCGACAAAAATACAGGCGTGCACAAGCAAATTACGTTGACCGGGGCGCGGCTTGTCGGGCGTGACAGCGACAAATACATTCTTGACAGCAACGCCTACGGGCAAATTACACCGCGCCAAATTACCCTTGCAGGACTGACTGTTGCCGACAAATATTACGACGGTACGACCGCAGCGCAAATAGAAAAACTCGGCAAACTACAGGGCGTTGTAGACGGCGACAGCGTAGCAATCGGATCCGTTTCGGCCAACTTCGCTTCCGCAGGCGCAGGCATAGGCAAAACCGTGCGGATAAACAACGTAACTCTTGTAGGACTGGACAAGGACAACTACGTGTTTGCAGGCGCAAACGAAGCCACAGCCGACATCACCTACCGCTGAAAACTTGCAGATTACAGATTGCAGTTCGCAGTCTTTTAGCAGCTCCGCGCAGTCAATTTTAAGCAGCACAAGCGTTGCCGACTTCTTTGAAAATGACACTTTCAACAGTTAAATACCTAAAAGTGTAACGTGACAAATTTTACACAACAATATTACAAGATTTTTTTGCAATTCATTGCAAATTTGTGGCATTTGCTGTATACTATGTAATAATACATGCGTTGGATAATCGGCGCAATTGTTGTCGCGCCGTAGTCCGCGCTGTGTAAAATTTGTCGAATTTTCACACAAGGAGAGGAGAAGTATGAAAACACGCAGAGCATTTCAGATAGTTCTCGCCGTGCTGGCAACGCTGGCTGCACTGGCATTTTGCGCGACGGCAATATTTGTGCTGGTACCGCTTGCAACGGGACATAAACTGCCGTTTCTCGGAGAGGTAGTTGACGGCATATACAAGATTTTCGCAACGCAGTACCTGTCCACAACGCAGGTTGTAATTGCAGAAAGTTTTATTCTGGCACCGCTGGTTTTGGCAGCCACCGCCGCCATTTTGCTGTTTTCGAAGCACGGCATACAGGGCGTGTACAAGCTCGCTTACATCATTTTGATGTTGGCAGTTGCCGTACCCGGCATTACGGCGAGCGTTTTCAGTAAACAGCTGTTCGGTGCAAAACAGCTTATGGCAACTTCCATTGCGACTGCCGTTGTTGTACTGTATCTGCTGCTATCAATCCTTGCATGGCTTGTAAAAGTTGACCCGGAGGAAGAACGCGCCGCCAAGGAGGCGCGCAAGGCAAAGAAGGCTGCGCAAAAAGCCGCAAAGAAAGTGACCGCCCACACCGCTACGGATGGCAACGCCACGAAGACCGAATGCGACAACGCGGCAGCCCCCGAAGAAACGACGAATGGCGACATTGAGGACGAAATGACGAAGCGCAACCGCATCACGGTAAAACGCATCGAGATTTTGCAGGATTTGCTGAAACAACGTAAAATAAGCACCATGCAATACGCCGCTTTGGTGGAATATGTGCTTAGCAAGTAGTTTCGGCACGCTACATTGACAAAAAAAATAACCGCACCGTAGATTTTAGGTCTGCGGTGCGATTTTTTTGAAAAAATTATTTGCATTTTACAGATGTGTGTGGTACAATATATTGGTAATCGAAAAACGGCATGGGGATATGGCTCAGTTGGTAGAGCGATGCGTTCGCAATGCATAGGTCAGGGGTTCGAATCCCCTTATCTCCACCACGACAGCGGCTCGGCTTGAGTTGCACAAGAAAAGGTTTGACAAGTACAGTCAAGCCTTTTTCTTATGCTGCCTTGGGCTCTCGCCGCCTTATCGTTACAATAAGTGGCATGCGAAATAACGTAGCGCTTCGTTTCACTACGCTTACCGCCGAAGGGCACGGACAGACGAATCCCCTTATCTCCACCACAGGGACACACGCAAAAGGAGCGTATAAAACTCCGCCGCGTGTGTCTTTTTCTAAGCAAAACAGGGGTAAATTGCCGTTTTCGTGGCAGTTTACCCTTTTTGTTGTTTCTTCGCATATCGCCGTAGGGATTTGTTCTTCTCTAGTTTAAAAAAATCGCAACCCCTTAACGATTGAACAAAAAGGATTTTTTCTCGATAAGGAGCGTATGACATTCACAGACTTAATCAACGATAAAAATGGCAGACTGCACTATTCCGAAAACAGTCGGTCGTTTGCTTATAAGGTTTCCCTTACCGGTATTCCGTACTCGAAATACTTTTTAATGGTATTGAACTTTTATTTACCCATCTTCAAATAAATGTTTTTAATTGCTTCAAGACCTGCTTTTTCGCCGTTTTCGACCGCTTTGCCGTACATTTCAATTGCTTTCTTATAGTCTTTTCTCACACCAAATCCGTTTTCATAGCAGATTCCGAGATTGTGATACGCAACGCCCGAACTGTACTTTTCAGCAGCAACCCTAAAACACTTAACCGCTTCTTTTTTGTCTTCTTTCACGCCGTTGCCTTGAAGATAGCAAAGTCCGATATTGATAATCGCCTCGCTTTCGCCGAAATTGTATGCGTCGGTAAATAATTCAAAGGCTTTTTTATAAGCCGCTTCGGTTTTGACGGTGTAGTAGTAATAAAGTCCCACTTGCAGACACGCCATAGGATTTTCGCCCTTGACGCTCTTTTTCAGCCAATAAAGTGCCGTTTTTCTATCGGCGGTCACGCCGTAATAACCGCAAGCATACGCCATACCGAGATTATACTGCGCGGCGGCGTTGCCGAGTTTCGCGGCTTTTTTAAAAAGTTTAAGGGCGGTTTTCTCGTCCTTTTCAAGCCCTAATTCGTCGCCGAGATACGCTTCCGCCATTCGTTCGATTGCGTCCGGAAAGTCCATTTCCATTGCCATCTGATAATAGAACAGCGCATTTTTGTAATCGGCTTTTTTGGTTTCGTAAATCGTCGCCATACACCAATAAACGCCGACATAATCCAAATCGCACTGCGCAAAACAATCGAGCGCGTCGTCATACTTGCCCTTTTTGTAATAGTAATACCCCAAATCAAGCAATGCGTCATCCTGACAAAGGTTCGCCGCCTTTTTGAGATAATGAATATACTTTTTTTCGTCGGGTTCTATTCCGTACAAACCGTCCTCGTATATTCTGGCTTGCAAATAAAGGCTTTCCGGATCGTTGTGTTTCACGCCGTCCGCAAGATATTTTAAGCCATTTTCATAGTCGTGCGGAACAAACCTGTCGTTCAGATACACATACGCCAAGTCAAAATTGAGAGAGTGATCGCCAAGGCTCAATCCCTTTTCGTACCACTCTATGGCTTTGGGAACGTCTTTCAGTTCTTCATTGTTTAAGTAGATAAAGCCTATCTTTTTTGCGATTTGAACGTCACCGAGATAAAAAGCACGCTCGTAGTATTTCAGCGCATTTTTAACGTTTTCAATCTCGGAATCTTCAATCGAAGTATTGAAATAATACAAATCGCCGAGAGATCTTGCCGCTGCCGCTATACCCAAATCGGAAGCTTTGGCGTAATACTCGATTGCTTTTTGAATATCGATTTTTACATAACCGGTTTCATAGCAAAATCCGAGACGGGCAAAACACTCCGCTTCGCCTTTGTTTGCACCCTCCGTATAAACGTCGAACGCTTTTTTGTATTGAGAGCGGTAGCCCCAAGTGTCGCCAAGAACAGTATATGCCAAAACGCCGTTGTCGACGGCTTTTTGATAGTAAATCGTTGCGGTTTTGAAATCGCCGTCATCGGAATATAAATCTCCGATAGAAACGTAGTACTTCGGCTTTTTTACGGCGAGCCTCTCGTATTTTTTTATTTTATCGTTTTCTGTATTATTCATAATTTGTTTTTTGTATCACAACAGTTCGTGGTGAACGTTTTGCCGTTTACCTATAAAAGTTAATGATTACGGATAACCGCTCCGTTCTTTATCTCAAAGGCAATCTTGCTATCGGTTATCTTATATGCTACATTGTATTGATATCCCGTAACGGGAGCTTCCGAATAAATATCGGTTTTATTGAACAAACACAGACCTATGGAAAATTCTCCGTCTGCCTTATCGAAAAAACTGTTATCAAAACTCAAAACGGTCTCTTTTTTATAGTTATAGTTTCCGTCTGACACCGTAAACGAATAATCGTCGTTTTCAAGATTTTCTATACTTTGTAAAACCGCTCTGCTTCCATCATTCTTTGATATTATAAAACCCGCTTTATAATCTTCAAGACTTACAGTAACAGAGTTTATTCCGTAAGGAACGGTAATGGAAACGGCATCGAGTGGAAACTCCGAATCAAGATTTGAAATCGAAAAAGAACAAATCCTTTTTTCTTCGGGCGGCGTTGGTTGCGGCTTCTCTTCCGGTTTTTTACCGCAACCGACAAAAAGTAAAGACGTGAGTATCAATATAAACAATAAAGCAAGCGAAACTATATTTTTTCTCTTTAACATACTATATTTCTATCTCCTGTTAATTATAACGTTGCAAACGGTTTTGATTCTATCAGTTTGTAATCGTCGTCGTGCGTGTAAAACTGTTCCATAAGCCAATAAATACCGTTGGCTTTCTTCCTGAGTTTCTTTGTAAGCAACTCTCTCGTTATCGGCATTACCTGAAATATACTGATGTATTTATGTTCGGACAGATAGCATTTTACGATACTCGGCGATTTGAATACTTCGGGCAGTAAGAGTACCGTTCCGCAATACTTCCCGTCGATTCCCATATCTATCGTGTCCGAAACGGTTATGTTATCTTTTTCGTTGAATGCGTATTCCGCAGTTGCCCAAAGAAGCGAGTTTAACGATAGCCAGTCCGTCGGCGCGTCTTCGTCGTCCGAAGGATTACGAATATCGACGTCGGGCGAAATAAGCATCATATACTCGTTGCGTCGATTCGCCTTCCTTCCCCAACCAATTTCACGCTCGGGCATCAGATAATCGCTTGCGCCGATTGTGCACAGTTTCCAAAACGGCATTTCGTCCGTAGGTTTGAAAACAAGCGTCGTTATCGGCTTCATATCCGTCGGCAGGACGTTCTTTTTCAGTTTCAGACTGAAAATCGGCTCTTCCCCGAAAACAGTTTTATAATGCTCATATAATTTTTGATGTAGTTTACTTTCCATAAACCAATACCCGTTGTTTGTTTCTTATTATTATACCATATTCCTCCACTTTTTTCAATAGTTCTCCGCCGCCCATTCCAATGTTTTATATGTTTGAGGTTCAAATCCCCGTGGACGCCTACCCTGTTTTCGGCTTAAAAAGACGCTCCTTTTGCTCTCGCCGCCTTATCGTTACAATAAGTGGCGTGCGAAATAACGTAGCGCTTCGTTTCACTACGCTTACCGCCGAATGGCACGGACGGACGAATCCCCTTATCTCCACCACATTCAGGACTTGGCGTATGTGCCAGGTCTTTCTTTTTGCATTGCTCACGCATCGCTACGCTCGACAACAAACAATCGGCGCACCAATTCGCTTGAGCCTTTCGCGCAACCAACGGTTGCAAAAATAGCAACGCAACGTTGGTTGCAATGCACTACTTTTTGTTTTATAATTACTTAAAACAAATTAAGGAGCTTTTGTCATGACTATTTCCGAGAAAATTTACAAATTGCGTACGAAAAGCGGTTTCTCACAAGAAGTTTTTGCCGAAAAACTGGACGTCACGCGCCAATCGGTGCAAAAGTGGGAATCGGGATTAAGCCTTCCTACCATAGAAAAACTCGTTTCCATAGCAACACTTTTCAATGTGTCCATGGACTACCTTTGTCACAACACAGACACCGAAGTTTCCGACGGGCGAACCGACAAAGAATACATCCCCGATTACGGAAAAATGCACTCGTGGGAGTCTTATGCTAAAAGTCTTGAAATCGAATACAGCCAACTCGTCGACGAGGGCAAGGATGTCGAGAATTTGAGGGACGTTTTTGTTGCCGTTGAAAAAATGCCGCCAAGTAAACATAAAGACGAAATTGCCGATTCGATTTTTAAAATAGTCGATTCTCTGCCGATAAAAAAGGGATACGGCTTTGTCGAGCCGAACGATTACGTAGCGATAAAAACGTTAAGCGACGGTTGTTGCCACAAGGAAACCGCCGCCAAACCTGACGATGAAATTTTGCTTGATAAAGTCAAGGGCGGTTGGTACGGCAGAATTTGCGGTTGTTATCTTGGCAAACCTGTGGAATGTATCTTTATGCCCGACATGAAAAAGATTTTAACCCGTACCGACAACTACCCTTTACATAGATATATCGACCTTGAAGATGTACAAAAAATAGATTCAAGCGACATAACGCATCCCATAAAACAACGTGCTTACCCGAAGGATTTCAACAAAATGCCGTCCGACGACGACACCAACTATATGCTGATCGCGTATGAAGTTTTAAAGCGTTACGGCAGAGATTTCACTTCGTCCGATGTTGCCGAAGTGTGGCTTTCAACGCAGACTAAATATCCCTACTGCACTGCCGAAAGGGTTGCGTATATCAACTTGATTAACGGTTTCGTTCCGCCCGAAAGCGGTGAATACAAAAACGCCTATCGTGAATGGATAGGCGCGCAAATTCGTTCGGATTTTTACGGATATATCAATCCCGGTGATCCCGAAACGGCGGCAGAAATGGCATGGCGCGACGCACGCGTTTCTCACGTTAAAAACGGAATTTATGGTTCGATGTGGGTAGCCGCCATGATTGCCGAAGCGTACGTTACCGATGACATCAAACGCATTATACAGGCCGGACTTTCGCAAATTCCGTCGTCGTCCAGATTACATAAAGCCGTCACAAACATTATTGCCATGCATGAAAACGGCGTATCTGCCGAAAGTTGCATATCCGACATAAGAACGCGTTGGAACGAAGAGTTCAGCTACAATTGGTGTCATACAATTTCCAATGCCGAAATCGTTGCAACCGCGCTTTTGTACGGCAATAAAGACTACGGCAAATCCGTTTGCTTAGCTGTCGGCGCATGCTTCGATACCGATTGTAACGGCGCGACCGTAGGTTCCGTATTAGGCACCGCAATCGGCTATAACGCTATCCCCGAATATTGGAAAAACAGAGTACACGATACACTTGAAAGTACGCTTATGGGCTACAATAGAGTATCCATTAGCGACATGGCAGAAAAAACGCTCGATTTTATCAAAAAGAACTGAGGTTTTATCTTACCTCTCACATTTTGAATCCTTAATAGCAAAACAAGACCACCACCCGTTTTATCGAGTGATGGTCTTGTTTTGTTTAGTTCATCTTATTTTTTCCTGGTGAACAATGCTTTGATTTTTGCTCCGAGAGTTTTGAAGAAGTTTCCGATGTTGCAACATTTTGTAAAGGGTTACGGGGAAATTATTTTATTTCGCATTCGAAATAAAACCGCATTTTTGCGTTACGATTTTCAACATTTACAGTCGCATCACAATGCCTTGCCGTAACCACATCGGACGGATTTACGCGGTAATAATTTTGTTTGCTACGATTAAATAAAAATCAAATGAGTGTACAAAAAATTCGCATACGTATCATTATTTTTGTGACAAGAATGATTATTTTCACTCAAAAAATCTTTGTGAAAAATCGGCATACAATTCGCTCAAATTGATTACGTCTTTTAATCGGTATTCTGTTTCAATTATTGCAAAAGTGTGGTAAAATAAAATGGACGGGAAATCCACACACTACAGACAAATGAAACAGCACACCTATTTTTGCATCGACATGAAGAGTTTTTTTGCCTCCGTCGAGTGCGCCGAACGAAAACTTAACCCCATGACCGCCAAACTTGTGGTTGCCGACCCCTCTCGCGGAGAAGGGGCAATTTGTCTTGCCGTGTCGCCGAAACTCAAACAAATGGGCGTACCCAACCGCTGCCGCCTGTTTGAAATCCCCGACAACATCGATTACATCATCGCCAAGCCGCAGATGAAAAAGTACATCACCTACTGCGCGGACATCTACGACGTGTACCTCAACTACGTAAGCCCCGAGGACATACACGTGTACAGCATTGACGAGTCCTTTATCGACGCGACGGATTACCTTACATTGTATGGGCTTACCGCCAAGGAATTTGCCGTCAAGCTGACCAACGAAATCGCCACAAAGCTGCACATACCTTCTTCCGTCGGCATCGGCAGCAACATGTATCTTGCCAAAATTGCGCTGGACATAACCGCCAAACACACCGAGGACCGCATAGGCATACTTACTGAAGAGACATACCGCGAAACGCTGTGGCACCACCGCCCGATTACCGACTTCTGGAACGTGGCAAAAGGAACGGCAACCAGGCTTGCCAACTACGGCGTGTTTGACATGGAAGGCATAACGCGTATGCCCGAGCAACTGCTGCACAAACTTTTCGGCAAAAACTACCGCATACTGCTTGACCATGCATGGGGGCGGGAAAGTTGCACCATTGCCGACATCAAAGCATACAACAGCAAAACAAAGTCGGTGTCAACGTCGCAAATTCTGTTCAGCGACTACCCCACCGACAAAGCGCGCATAGTAATGACGGAAATGGCTCTTACCATGTGTCAGGAACTAATGCGCCGCAAAGTGATCGCTAAAAATGTGGGCATTTACATCGGCTACAGCAAAGACGTAATACCCGCGACGGGCGGCACCACCCACATGGCTCAGGCAACCAACGCCTACTCTCTTGCAAAAGAATACGTACTGCGGCTATTTGACAAATATGCCGAACCGGGCGTGCCGATACGCAAACTTGGCATAACGTTCAGCAACCTGTCCGACGAAGCCTGCCGCGGCTACGACATGTTTACAGACGAAGAGGCAATCGAACGCGAACTGCGGCTGGAACACACTGTACTTGACATCAAACAGAAATTCGGCAAAAACGCGATACTGCGTGGCATCGACCTTGTTGACGGAGCGACGGCGCAGATACGTAACAAACTTATCGGGGGACACAACGGTGGCGACGAAAAATAAGGACGGCGTAGTACTTGACGAAGAACTTAATCGTGCGGCGCAATTTTTGCCGTTTGACGCGCTGAAAGGGCTGAGCGAGGAACTGCGCAAACGCGAAGAACGACACACTCGCGTTGAAAAGGTCGAACTTTCCGAAGAGGAAACGGCAGACCTCAACGACAAACTTTGCTTGCTTACTGGCGGTGACCGCACGGAAATAACATTTTACTACAAGGGGCATTACCTGACGATTGAGGGCGACGTTGTCAAAATGGTGCCACAAATGCACTACCTGACGATCGGACAGACAAATATTCCTTTCGACGATATCCGCTCGATAAAGATATTGTGAAGACACGGCGTCAACATTGTTTTCTCTTCGAAATTTTGACTGCAAAAAAACGGATTTTAACACAAAAAAGCAGTCAAAATGTGACGAAAAACTTAATACGTATGTAAAATTTACTTACATTTCAACAAAAAAAAATGCGCTCGACGAAATACATCGCCGAACGCATTTTTTTTCGCGACTTATTATCTTTGACAAAACAAAACTTTGCTTATTTTGCCTGGTATCCGAAGATGTCACCAACCGTATTTTTACCAGTCGGTTTACCGAAGTTGGCGCAATCGGTAATCGTCGTGTCGGCAGATATTCCGCCTGCGATACCGCCTACATTTGACACACCGGCAATGTCGCCGTAGTTGTTGCTGTTGCTGATAGCCGAGCCGGAAACACCCCAACCGACAATGCCCGCCTGTCCTTTTGTATTGCCGCCGCATTCAATGTCGCCGTAGTTGTCGCATCCTTTTACAGTAACAGTCGTAGCGTGTCCGACAATACCTCCTACGTAACTCGAAGCCGTCGTAGACACCGCGCCGTAGTTGTTGCTGTTTTCCACCGTCATGATACCTGTGCAACCGCCCACTACACCGCCTACGCCGTTATCCGTCGAGGAAATCGTGCCGTAGTTTGCGCTGTTTTTAACGACTGTGGCAACTGTTTTACCCTTGGTATTTGCTTGTCCAAGCACACCGCCTGTATACTTGTCTCCGTTTACCGCGCCGTAGTTAACGCAACCGTCGAGAGTGCCCGAAATATCGTAGCCGATAACACCGCCGACAAACTGTCCGCCGCCTGTCATATCGCCGTAGTTTACAAGTCCGCTAAGGGTAGCCGAAGCGGAAATACCTATTATTCCTCCGCTGTAACTTGCCTCTTTACTGTCTTTCGCGACAACGACCGTAGCATAGTTTGCAACGTTGCTTATTTTAGCCTTGCTTATGGTATACGCAAGTGCGCCTGCTCTGTGCGTGCCGTTTACGCTTCCTGTCAGAACAAGGTTTGAAACGGTGCCGCTTATTCCCTCAAACAATCCGACACCGACACCGGAGGCAATACTCAACTTTATCGTGTAACCATTACCGTCAAAGTTGCCTGCGAAGAATTTCCACCCGGACGGGCTCGTCAGGTTTCCGCGATTGCAAATCGGCGTCCATTCATGCGCGGACAGGTCAATACTTGCGCCAAGTTTGAAATAAAGCCCGCTTCCGAAAGTCGCACCCTTGGATTGCTGCGACAAATACGCCAGTTGCGCGCCCGTCCTGATGATGTACGGATCTTCGGCGGTACCTGTGCCGCTTTCGTAAGCGGTTGCAACAGTGCCGTCCCACTTGTCGGCGGCTTTGTAAGTGACAGTCACGATCGTATTTTCCGTAAGTCTGCCGCTAACCCACATTTTGTCGGGCAGGTAGCCGTCCTTTTCCGCTGTAATGGTCGTAGTTTCACCGATGGCGGTATCTTTGCCGTAAACCGTGTACTTGTCAAGCAAAAGCGTTTTGTCGGCAATTGCTTCGTCGCTGCCGTCCACAACGTACTTGATTGTCAGCGTGTACTGCTTGATTTGCGCCGTAAACTTGGCATAAATGTCGGTATTTGCCGTAATTGTTACACTGTCCAGCGCAACAACGTCCCCGCCGTCGGTCAGGCTCCAACCCTCGAATGTGTAGTTGTAGTCCTCGTCGCTGTAATTGCCAACCGCTTCGCCGCCGTACACGGGTGCCTGGTTGTACTTGACCATGCTTGTACTTGTTATACCCTTTACGTGCCACGTTACGGTAAATTCACGCGGGGTAGCCGTAAACGCTGCGTAGTACACAACGCCGTCGGCGGTAATGCTTTCCTTGGCAAGGTCAACAACGTCCGTAGAGTCGGCACTCTTAGCCCAACCCTTAAACGTGTAGTTGTAGGTGTCGTCGGATGCCTTTTCGGGTGTTTCGCCGCCAAACACAGGCGCCGCGCCGCTTGCGACAAGGCTGTTTTGCAGTTCCGTGCTTCCGTTGACGAACTTAACTGCAAAGTGCGTGCGGACTTCGGTAAACACTGCGTAATATGTAGTTGCTTCGGCGGTAATTTTTTCGCTACTCAAATCCACTACCGCGCCGTTTTCCGTCTTTGCCCATCCTGCAAATTCGTAGCGAGCAATGTCCGTAGCCGTCTTTGTCGGGTCGGCATGTGCAGGCGCAGCATTGTAGGCAACTTCCGTTTGTTCCGTCTTGCCGTCAATCTTCCAGTACACCTTGTACATGCGCGTGTTTGCGGTAAACACTGCGTAATACACAACACCGTCGGCGGTAATGCTTTCCTTGGCAAGGTCAACAACGTCAGTAGAGTCTTCGGACTTCGCCCAACCCTTAAACGTGTACACTTCCGCTTCGGTCATTGCCTTTTCGGGTGTTTCGCCACCGTACACAGGTGCCGCGCCGCTTGCAACAAGGCTGTGTTGCAGTTCCGTGCTTCCGCTGACGAACTTAACTGCAAAGTGCGTGCGAACTTCGGTAAACACTGCGTAATACGTAACGTCGGCAACCACTTTTTCGTCGGCGATGGTTACAACTTTACCGTCTTCCGTCTTTGCCCAACCGGCAAATTCGTAGCGAGCAATGTCCGTAGCCGCTTTCGTGGGAGTTGCCTTGTCGTACACGGGTGCGCCGTTGTAGGCAACCTGCGACTTTGTTTCGACGCCGCCAACGTTCCATGTAACGTCGTACATGACGGCAGTGCCGCTAAACACGGCATAGTAGGTAACTTCGCCCGTCACGGTAGCGTTTGCAATGTCAACCGCTTTGCCGTCCGCCGTCGTTGCCCAGCCGACAAACGTGTAACTTTCCGCCGCGGTCGCCGCCTTTTCGGGCATTGCGCCCTTGTAGGAAATCGCCGCGCCGTAAGCCAGCGTTTCATTTTGCAGTTCCGTTTCGCCGTTTACAAACCTGACCGCGTAACTGCGCTTTGCCGAAGTGTAACGTGCCTTGTAAGTTGCGTTTGCCGTTGCGGCAGGCAGCTCAGTCAGTGCAACGCCGTTTTCATCCGTCCACCCTGCAAAGGTGTACTCGAATTCCGCCGTCGAAGCCTTGGCAGGCGTTTTGCCGCCGTACGCTACTTTGCCGTTTTCCTCTACGGAAACGGTAGCAAGTTCCGTGCCGTCGTCGTTGACAAATCTGATGTCGTACTTTGTCGGTTCCGTAGCGCATGCGCACAGCGCAAGACACAACGCCGCCACAACCGCCAACACGACAACAATCGTTTTGTTTTTCATTGTTCTTCTCCTTATATTAACGTTTTTCAACGCTTGATTACTTTAACAAAATTTTGCAAGCGTAACAATGCGCCGACTGCCGATGTCAGCCGAGCTTTGCCACAAGTCCGCGTTCGGTGTTACTTTCGGCAATGCTCGTGTCGGTAAGTTGTCCGCAAATCTGTCCGACGGTGGCTCTGCCTGCGACAATGCCGCCGTTTACGCATCCGCCGACATAACCGTAGCCGTAGTTGCTGCCTGCAATGCCGCCCACATGTACGCCGCCGCGGGAAGTGACGTTTCCGCCGTTTGTGCATGCGGAAATCTTTCCGCCGTTGTTTGCGCCGACAACGCCGCCGACAAAATTATTTAGTGCCGTCACGTTGCCGTAGTTTGTGCAATCGGCAACCGCAGGACAAACAAGCGTACCGTCAACGGTAGTCGCCTTGGCACTTCCGCAAATACCGCCTGCCGCCGCCGTAGCACTGCCGCTCGCATTTGTAACGTCGCCGTAATTGGCGCAGCTATGCACGCCGATTGATTTTGTTTCGACTTCCAGTTTGCCGCAAATGCCACCGGTGGAAGTCCCTTTGCCGTACACGTTGCCACGATTTGTGCAGTCCGTCACGTCAACGTCGCTTGCCGCGCCGCAAATGCCGCCTACATACGTAACGCCGCTGACGTAACCGTCGTTTGTACAACGGGCAGTTACCAAAGAGCGCGACCAACCGACCACGCCGCCGACATAATTGCCGCCGTCCACCCGTCCGAAGTTGGCGCAATCCGACAGTTTGCCGCCGATTGCCGACTTTTCGTCAAAGCCTACCACGCCGCCGACTCCGTTTGCCGTAGCCGAAACAATGCCGTAGTTGGCGCAGCCTGCAATGTCCGCAGTCGCGTTTGCCGTAACGTAGCCGACAACGCCGCCCGTCCAACGGTAAGCCGACACTTTGCCGTAGTTGGAGCAATTTTTTACGCTGTTTACGCCGGCGCCGGTTTGCACAAGTCCCACTATGCCGCCAACCTGACTGCCGCTATTGGAATTTGTTGTGCAGACAACGTTGCCGTAACTGACGGAATTACTTATTGCAAATCCGCTGTGCGCCATACCTACAAGTCCGCCGACGTATGCCCCCGTAGATGAAGCCGCCGTTGCCGTGATGTCAACGTAGGCTTGCACGTTGTCGATTGTGCCGCCTTTCAGCACGTAACACACCGCGCCAAGCCTGTTTTGCGCCGTGATTTGTCCGCAGACGGTCAGGTTTGCCACTCTGCCGCTTACGCCGCCGAACAGCCCAAGCCCTGCCGTCTTGTATTTTGTGTCGACTTTCAGGTTGTAAATCGTGTGTCCGTTGCCGTCGAAATCGCCCAGGAAGTAGTTCCAACTTGCACCTTTTGCCGCACAAATCGGTTTCCAGCTGATGTTTGCAAGGTCGATGTCGGCGGTCAGTTTGTAGTAAACGCCGCTGCCGTAGTTCTTTTGAAAACTTTGTTCGGCAATGTACGCCAGATCCGCGCCGCTCGCCACCAGATACGGGTTGGTTTTGCTGCCTGCCGCGCCGTTTCCGTCTGCCGCGCAGGAAAGGGATTCGGACACGCTTCCGTCCCACACGACCGCCGACTTGTAGCCGACGTTTATCGTCACGTCGCCCGTGACAACGCCGCTGACATAGAGTTTGTCGGGGTACTTGCCGCTGACCGACGGTGACGTTACGTAAAAGTTGTCGCCGTAGTACAGTTTGTCAACGTAACTTGCCACGCCATTGCCGTAGTTTACTGTAAGGGTGTATTTTCGCACGGTTGCCTTGTACACCGCGCGGTAGACTGCGTTTGTAGTCGCTTGCGGCAGCGTCGTGTATGTGCGCACGCCGTCCGTCCAGCCGTCGAAAGAGTAATCGTATTTTTCCGTCGAAGCGCGTGCGACACTGCCGTCAAAGACAGGTACACTGCCGTATCCGGCAACGACTTCGGCAAGCAACGTTCCGTCGTAGTCGCAAAAACGCACTTTGTAGGTGTTTATTACTTCCTCGAACAATGCCGTATACGTCACGTCGCTGTTGCCAAGCACGGGAAGAGTTTCGCTTGCCGCGAATTTTGTGCCGTCCTCGCCCTGCCAGCAGACAAACATGAAGGTCGAGTGTTCCGCCGCCTTTTTGTACGGCGTTCCGAAAAATCTCGGCGAAGTACCCATCGGGAAAGCAAGGGTCAATTGCTCACTTTCCACCGCAAATGTTACGTTGACGGTCGTCACGTCCTCGCCGCCCGTGGTTTGCAGTTTCGCCGAATAGGTCGTGTCGGCATAAGTTGCCGCAAATGGTTTGTCCCAACCGACGATTTTGTATGTTTTGCCGTCGTATTCTATCGTCGTCGCGCCGCCGTACACAGGCACCTCGCCTGCCGTAACGGTTACCTTTGTAAGATTGCCAAGCACACTGAAAGTAACGGTATAAGTGCGTTTCTGCGACGAGTAAGCCGCCGTAAACACCGTGTTTGCCGTAACAGCAGGCAACTCGTCGGCGTAAGTCTGTCCGTCTCGCCCCTGCCAGCCGACAAACGCGTACACGTAGGTTTCATCCGACGGTCTTAACGGCATTTTGCCACCGTAAACAGGCGCGTTGCCGCTTTTTGTAGTTACTATTTCCAGCAGCGTGCCGTCGTAGTCCACAAAGTTGACGGTAACGACAGACGGTTTTTCTTCGGGTTTGTTTATCGTGCACGCCGCAAACATCAAAACTATGCACATACACAAGGCCCCAACCGTAAAAATTTTTGTTTTTCTAATCATTTTGCACCGTTATTTATTTAGACTTTACAGGCGCATGCCCGTCACTTTGCCGAAAGGTCGGTAAACGTCCAACTTCTGACATTAACCTGCATATTGAAGCAGAACAGTCCCACCACGCACGGCGACGAACCGCAATCCACGTCGGTTTCGATTACCGTGCTGCCGTTTATTTTGCAACACAGCGTATTGCCCGTCTTGCGCACAGTCATTGTTACGTAGTTGCCCTTTGTGTAGGTTGTGCCTGCCGCCATTGTGCCGGTGGATACGCTGTTCCACAGGTAGTCGTTGCCGCTTTTTTGCACCAAACCCACAACAAGACTGTCAAGACTGCTTGTCGCGTCGATGTAGAAGTACATGTTACGTTCGCTGCCGTGTACGGCAAGTCCCATTTTCGGCCACGAATCGCCGTTGTAAATGCCGTATATCGTCATTTCCGCAGTGTATTCGAAGTCCGTCGCAGCCTTGCCGCGCAGGAAAGTTTCCTGTATGCCGCCGACGTTAAGCCCCACGGTGCCTGCCGTTTCGTCCCAGTCGCAGGTGGACACAAACAGTCCGTTGTCGCCCCAGTTGCCGTCCTTTTCGGTATATTTGCCGCTAAGGACAAGTATGCGTTTGCCAAGCAGTCTGTAACCGTCGTCGGACAATCTACCCACACCCGCGTACAGCGACCTGTACACTTCTCCTTGCCCGTACAAATCCGAACATACGTCGATGTAGTCGGCGTTTATGCTTGCGGCGTAGTCGGCAACCATACCGTTGAAAGCCGCAATTGCCGCGTTGTCCGTCCTGACGCTTGTCAGCGGAATTTGCGAAACAAACGTAAGTTTTGCCTGCGGTAGTTTGTCGCGAAGCGCGGCGGTAAACTCTGTCACGCGACCGAACGCCTGCAATACTCCCACTTCGGCGATGTCCTCCGCGCCGCCGCAAAAATACACGTTGTTTGCGCTTATTGAGCCTACTTCGCCGATGTTGTCAATCCAATGTTTTATGCTTGCGCCGTCCTTGGCAACGGAAACGCAGTCGCCCAGTTTGTCCACCGAGGAAGCAAACGAAGTCCAGTTGGTTGTATCGAACAAGCCGTTGCCGACAAACAGGTAGTCTGCCGAGTCGGGCTTGTTGTCAAGCACTATTCCGTCACTTGTCACCAGAAAGTGAGTTTGCGGACTGTTCCACAAACAGCCGTTTACCCCGCAACTTGCCCAAGTGCTGTTTATACCGTTTACGGCATTGCGCATTGCGACTGCCAACGTAACGTTGCCGCGAGCCGCATTTGCCGATGTGCCTATTGCGCCGTAGGGAATGGTCATTTCGACGTTGTAGCCTGCGTAGCCGTCCTTAAACAGTTTCTTTTCCGTCACTTTGCAACTTACGCCTGCGCCGCCGCTTTTCCAGCCGTTGTCGTACTTTTCAAAGCGGAATTCGCCGTTTGAAGCGACAATCACCTTGTAATTGCCTGCGCCCCAGTTTATGCCGTTTGTATCGGCAAAGCCAAGCACAAACTCGATGTTGTCTATGTAGGCGATGTCCCGTTGCAGACTCGTCACCGAGTACACAAGCGCGTCCTCCACGTCAACGCTCAACATAAGTCCCGTTTCGGTGTACCTTGCGTGCCAGTAACTTACGGCGTTTGTACCGCTTTGCGAAACGGTAAACACAAGGTTGGTCGGCTCGATTGCGTTTGTGTAGGTCGTAGCTATTTCCACGTCACCGGCAGGCATGGTAAATTTGTTACCGGCAAGCAACTGTCCGTTTACCGTGTAGGAAGCCGCCTTTTTGTTGTAGCCTACGAAACTGTACAACGTGACGGTGTCGCCCTTGTTGGCTTTTGTAAGGCTTGCCACGGTAACGCCGTCAGTGCCGTCGTTGTTGCAGGTAATCGTGTAGCCGCCGTTTGCCGCGTAAGTTACAAGCAGTTTCACGTCGCAACAAGGCATTACGAAATGGCTACCGACAATGGCTTCGCCGTTGACGTACACTTTGTCCACGACGTAGCCTTCGTTTGCGCTCGCCGTAAACGATACTTTGTCACCGCATATGGCAAATTGGTCAACTACCACGTTGCCGTAGTCCGATTGCGCGTTTATACGAAGCGTCTGTACTTCCTCGCCCTGACAGCCGACAAGACAGGTTGCCGCGGCAAACACCACAGCCGCGCACAAAATCAATAAATGATATCTTTTCATTTCAACCGCCTTTTTACTGCGACAAAGTACACCGTTGCTGCCGCGACGATTACCGCCGCAACGCACACAAAGGCAACTGCCGCAACACTTGTCGCGTTGTTGTCCGCATTTGTTGCAATTTCGCCTTTGCTTACGACCTGCCGCAGTACGTCGGCGCGGCTTACCGATTTAATGCCGTTTTTAACGCCGCTCGGGAAGTAAGTTTTACTGACGATGTTTGTATTCTGACTGAAGTCCCACACGTACTGATTCTGGTAATTGTACAGTTTGTTGTTGCCGCTGTTGCTTCTCTGGATGGAACTTGCGTAATTGATGTAGCACTGCATGTTGCGCTCGTCGAAACCGAACAGCCCCACAAGCCCTTCGAGCGCTTCGTTTTGCAACACTGCCTGCATGTTGAGCAGGAAGCAGCCCACCACGTTGCCGTTGTCGCCGACATATTCGCGAAGTACCACATCGTCGCAAGTTACATGTCCGCACACCACCATGAAGATGTTGGGGTACTTTTTAAGCCACTTGTTCCACATGTCCTCGGGGTCGTTGATTGTGATTGCCGTATTGCTTGCCCAGCCGTAGTCGCTCGGGGCGAATGTGCCGGGGCAGATAAAGTTGCTGTCTGGGTTAAGGAAACCGTGCGTAATTGCCACAACGCGACGATCGGGGTACCGCTCGGTAATCTCGCAGCACCACTGCAACACCTCGTCCGACGGTCCGAAGTCCAGACCGAACACAAGGTAGTCCACGCCGCCGTAGGTTGCAAGGTAGTAACTGTTGACAATGCTGTCATCGGAGAAACTACCGCCCCATTCCTTCCACTGCTTGTACCTGTCTATCGGAAAAACTTCGTTGTACAGCGTGACGGAATGGTCGATTTTGCACTCGTTGTCGTAGTCGTGGTTACCGGGGATGGCAACGTAAGTTATGCCTGCTTCATTTCGAAGTCGCTCGAACAACGCCGCAACTACAGGGTACTGATTGCCCCACACGCCGCCGTGATTGCTGTAGCCGTCGGTGATGTCGCCCGTTGCGAACGTCGCGACGATTTTTTTACTTTCGGCGTTGTTTATGACGTAATCGAAGGGGTAGCGCAATGCGCTTTGGTAATGGTTGTTTAGCAGTTGCAGGTCGGGAAGCACCGCAAAGGTGTAATCCTGCGTTTCAAAGGTTTCGCCTTCGAAAAAGTAGTCGTTTGTGGCAAGACAGGCGTCGTTGCCGAACATAGAAGTATCCTTGGCGACAAGCACCGTCGAGCCGTATTTTTCGGCAATGCCTGCAAGCGAAAACTCGGCGTTGAACATCAGATTGTCGCGCGTGCGGTAACTTATCGAGCCTTGCTCGGCGTAGTCTTTGCCCACTTCCGCGGCGGACAGCGCGCGGGAGTAAACCGTAACTTGCCTGATAAATCCCTTGAAGGGGCGTTTGGGAATGTCCGCGTACCAGTCGCCGCCAACACAGTGCGCACGCTGGAATTGCCACACGTCGGCACCTGCGCCGCAACTGACTTCCTGTGCAAGTTTGCCGTCAACGTACAGCGCAAACACGCCGCGTTCGGCATAGCGCACAACGGCAACGTGGGTGTATCTGCCGTTTCGTAGGTTCACCTTGTCAAAGGAAAAATTCTTTTCGTAACTGTTCCAGTTGACGGTAAGGTTACCTTGCGAGTTTACCGCATAGGCAACCATGGGCGTGCGTTCCTTCATTTCATTGCTGAATATGTTGCCGATGTCGCCAGTTTGGTCGGTTTCTACTTTTATCACAGCCTCAAAGGTATTTGGCGTTTCGGAAAAGCGTTCGCTCAGGGCGTACTTGATTATGCCGCTGCGGAAGTCCACGCCGCCGCCGCTTGCCGCATTGGCGTAAACCGCGGCTAAGGGCGTTGCCATGACTACGAGCAGCAACACGCAACACAGCACGACCGTAAGATTTTTACTTTTAGTTTTCATTTCCGTTTTCCTTCCTTCTGAAAACTATTGCCGCAGCAATAGCAACCGATATGCCGCCTACCACCGCAACTGTAAGCGCGTTGTTGTACTCGGCAAGGTTGTTCATGGCTTCGGTAAGTTTCGCGTTTGCACTGTCCACGTCGGATTGTGCGCTTTGCTCGGTAAGGTGTTTCGCCGCAAAGTAACTTTCCATAAACAGTACCTTTGTTGTCTTGGTGTAACTTTTGCCGTTTGTCATTGTTTCTTCGGCACGTGCAAGCGTTTCGTAAAGTGCAGTCAGGTCGGCTTTTGCCGTTGCGCCGTTTATTGCGGAACTGACGGCTTCAATTGCTTCGTCCATGCGCCGTTGACTTGCAAATTCGTCAAGTTTGTTTGCGTCGTAAATTGCGCTATCTATGTTTTTGAGCGAAGTTTTGTTGTAGTTGCCAAGTTGACTCAGCGCGGTCAGGCGCGACAGTTCCGCCGAAAAGGAAGCGTAATCGCCTGCCGTCGTGCACACGCTTGCCACCTGTCCGACAAACAAATTGTCAATGTGCACCGCGTTTACCGACAAGTTTACAAGGTCCACGCGCGACAGCGGTCTGCCGTCATATTTTGCGTAGGTTACAAAGCACTTGTAGCCGTTGTCCGTTTGTTGCCACGTTGCCGCGACGTTGTCCGTCTGCACATTTTGTCCGACGGTAATTTCTGCCGCGCCGCCGCTGCGCCCGTCAAACAACAGTTTTATTTTGTCGCCGACGTTTGCCGCAATGTCAAAGGTCAGGTCGTACACGCCGCTTGTCGCATTTTTGCCGTACAGCACGCCGAAGGTGCCGCCCGCGGGCGTCAACATTTCGTAGTTTGTACCCGAAACAAAGTTTACCGCCGACATTTTGCCGTAGTTGGCGTTGAACGTAAGGGACGGACACATCGGATTTTCGCCGCCCGTGACATTGCCATGCAGCGCGCTTTCCCAGGTGCCGTTGTCGCATGCGTAGTTTTTGCCGCTCGGTTGGTCACTTACGTACATGTTGTCGATGTCGATGTAAGTGCCGCTTGAAAAACTTGCTGCCGTCTGCGAGTAAAAAATCAATTCCATAAACGCAGTGGAACTGATGTTGGTCTGCAACACGCAACTTATACTTTGCCACGTCGGGTCACAAGGCTCGTTTACGACAAGATTGTCCAGTGTAAATTTGCCGCTGTTGTTCAGTGTGCTGCGACGGGTACTCAGTTCCAGAACGATGTCACTGTCGTCCATTTTGCGCAAGGTGTCGCCATCGACGTACAGCCTGTAATTAAAATTGACGTAAATGTTTGTTGTCTTGGGAATGTTGCCGCTGCCGCCCGTTTCGTTGTCGGCAAAGGGCATACGCACAAGCGGATTACTTTTTGTCGCGTCGAAATTGCCTATGCGCAGAAACGCGTTTGCGTTTTGACTGTCGTACACCACAAACTGACTGCCGCTTGCCGCGTCGGTGTACAGGCTGTCGCTTTTTGCGGAAGGCAACGAACGCGCGCCGCCGTACAGGTCAAAGTTGACGCTGAGACTGTTGTCGTACGCGGTGTTTACACGGTAGGAAATCTTGTCCGAAGCAAGCGTCAACGCCTTGGCTGCGGCAATCGCTTCGTCCGTCAGCGCGTAGTCGGTGTCCAGGGCGTCGCTTGCCGAAACCTTTGCGCCGTCAAATCCGCCGCCAATGCACAACTCTTTGCCACCCGAAACAACGGAAACGTTGTCCACGTCAAAGCAGGTTCTGCCCGTGGCGTAGTCGGAAGCCGATGCAAAATAAAACTCGACGACGACGTAAGCGGAACTGAGCGCGTCATCGGTCGTCAAAGAAACGTCCAGCGTTTGCCACGAAAAATGACCGTTGACGTTTGCGGTAAGGTCTGCATATGTAAACTGTCTGCAACCGCCGCGGAAACTTACGCTGCAGACAACGCTATCTTCGGCGTAGTTTGCCTCGCCCTCGTACAAGCGGTAATTAAGGCTTACCGTTACGGTATTTGCCGCAACGGGACTGCAAGCGACAGCCAGCGCAGTGTAATCGCACAGATACGAACCGTCGAAGTTTGCCATGCGCACAAATTTGTTGCCGCACGGCATTTCCAGCGCGTACCTGACGGCAGAACAGCCGTCGTTTGCGACATACATCGGTTGAAACGCCGCACTGCCCGCACCGACAGGCAACTTTTCGCCGAGATATATTTGCGTTCGTTCGGCGGCAAAAGCCGTCACCGCGCCAAAGCAGGTAAGCGCAAAACAAACGCACAGCACAATGGGAAGTAACCTTTTCACTTGCTCTCCTTTTTCGTTTCGGTTGATAAATACCGAAAGCGTTTTGGTTTTGTTTTCGGTTGATAAATCGTACACTGCCGTTTTGTCCCGATTTAAGACATTTTTGCCGAATTTTGTCCCGATTTTAATATTAAAATATATCTAAGTAATATCTGCTCGGCTGAACACTGTTTGTAAAATTGGCAAAACGGCACTATTCAAGTGTATTTTAGCATACTTCAAGGCAAAAATAAATATCTCGGCGCAAAAAACAAATAACAACCTTTTACATCAAACAGTTGACGATTACTCAACCGATAACGGCAAATTGCTTGACTTTTTTCGACGCTGTTGGTACTATTTTGAAAAGGTGACAAACGTTCCGTTTCGGACAAAACAAACAGGACGATTTTTGTAAAGGTGAAACCATGGCAAAGGACAAACACAACGCGAATATTAAAAAGGAATGGACAATTTCCGTACTGGACAGCGACAACTACGGCGAAATCGAGCGTATTTGCAAGGCTCTCGGATCACAAATACGCCTTAATCTCATCAAACAACTTACCTACAAGCCGATGACGGTGGTCGAACTTGCCAAACTTAACAAAGTTACAAATTCCACCATTCTGTTTCACCTTGATTTGCTGACGGCTGCAGGCGTTGTGGAAAGCCGTTATCTGCCGGGGATAAAAGGCAAAGCGCAGGTTTTTTTTACCAACTTTACCAAAATCGCGTTTTCGAGGGTTGCCGACGAAAAGGACAGAACGATGTTTTTCAGACAGGAAATACCCGTCGGCGATTACATCGACGTAAAGGGTGCAAACTTCGGTTTTGCCACGAGCACGCAAAGTTACCTTTTTACCGACAGCGAAGCCTATTCTCAGCCGCGCCGCGAAGCGTTGCTGCTGTGGACGCCGTGCGGCAAAGTGACCTACGGAGTGGACAACAAGTTTTGCCTTGGCGGCAACACGGTGGAGGAAATCGGCTTTTCGATGGAAATCTGTTCGGAAACGTCCTTTTACCGCAACGACTGGAAAAGCGACATCACCTTTGCAATAAACGGCGTGGACATTGCCACATACACCTCTCCAGGGGACTTCGGCGGTATACGCGGCAGACTAAACCCCGACTGGTGGGCAAACGAAAACTCGCAATACGGCACGCTTGTCAACGTTACGGTGACAAGCACGGGTACGGCAATAAACAACACCGCCGTAAGCAAAGTGAATCTCAGGGACCTGCGACTTGACAAGGACAACCGCCTGACGCTCACCGTATACAACAAGCAAGGCTCGAAGCACCTCGGCGGTTTCAACATCTTCGGTCGCGGCTTCGGCAACCACGAACAGGACATCGTTTTTACGGCAAAATACACCGCTGCCCAAACGGAAAACAAACAAAAAACACTTATTACCTGATTTGTATACGCTACCTAAATATATGAAAATAAAATCAAAGTGACAAACAATCGATATACAGCAAAAAAAATGCACCTTGGCAGCAAAACCGCCTTCAAGGTGCATTTTAATTATTGTTTATCGCATCGGCAAAAAATCATCGGTAATTACTTTGCCGCGAAGGTTACTTTTATCGTTGTGCCGATGCCAAGGTGCGACTTCAACTCGATGTCCGCGCCGTACAGTGAGGCAATGTGCTTGACGATGGCAAGTCCCAGTCCGGTGCCGCCGGTTTCGCGGCTGCGAGAGGCATTGACCCTGTAAAACCGCTCAAATACGTGCGCCTGATGTTCTTCCGAAATGCCAATACCCGTGTCGGCAACAGTTACCGACGTCTTTTCGCCGTCGTTGCTTTGCGCCACTTCCACGCGCACGTTTCCGCCATCCTTGTTGTAGCGAATGGCGTTTTCCACAAGGTTTTTGACAATGGTACGCGCGTGTTCGCCGCCCACAATCGCACTGCCCTCGCCCGAAACGGTCACAGTCACGTTACGCTCCGCCGCAAACTGCGACAGACTGCTTTGTACGTCACGGCAAACTTCGGCAAGGTCAGTCTGTTCGCGCACGGGGTCGGTGGACACTTCCAGCCGCGACAGGGCAAGCATGTCGTCGATAAGGTTGGTAAGGCGCATTGCCTCGCGGTCGATTTTTTGCGAAAGTTGCTTCACGCTGTCCTGGTCGGTGGTCATTGCAACCACGTCGTTGAAGCCCTTGACGGCGGTAAGCGGCGTTTTCAGTTCATGACTGGCGTTGGCAAAAAACTCGCTGCGCGTGCGCTCGGCATCCCTGACGGAATTGATGTTTGACTGCAAAGTGCCGCTGACGACGTTTATCTGTTTTACAAGTTCGTCGATTTCCGCGTCGCCGTACTTTGTCGGAATCTCGGCATAGTCACCGTTGTTTACCGCAACCAGCATATCCTTGACGTCCCTTATCGGGCGCACCAGACCGCCGGTGATAAATATACTTGCGACGTAACTTACAAGCAGCGCGGCAAGCAGAATCCACACAAGCGTAGGCACGGTTTTTGCCACGTACCCTTCAACGGTATCTACGGGGATTGCCACACGCACACACACAACGCCGTCGGCTGTTTCTGTTGTTTCGGCGTAGTAAATCATGTCCTTGCCGAGGGTGCTGCTGTAACGCACTTCCACCTGCGGATTGCCGCCGAACGCCGCTGCGACTTCGGGACGACTGAGGTGACTGTCCCCGATATTGTCCTTGTCGCTGTCAAACAGCACCTTGCCGCCGACGTCGATAATGGTCAGACGAACGTCGTCCGGCACGCCTATGTTTGTACCGCTTTCGGCAGTTGAACCCTTGTAAGCGGATGCATAAACCTTGGTTAAGGTGACAACCTGTTGCTCCGCCTCTTCGTAGTGCGAATTGCGGTTTACGGAAATGCCTGCGACAAACACCACGCACAGTGCGACAGTGATAAGTATTAAGTTGAATATTAAAATTTTCTTTTTCATAGTTTCAATCCGTCGTTGCAGATTTTTGTTTTTCGTTGCCGACGTCAGTCGAACAAATATCCGACTCCGCGAACGGTGTTTATTTTACATGCAGAATTTACAAGCAATTTGCGAAGTTCGGCGATAAACATATCCAACGTCCGCGTTTCGCCGTAATCTTCGCCCCACACGTCGTCAAGCAGTTTGTTGCGTTCCACCACTTTACCTGCGTTTTGCACCAGCAGATGCAGCAATTCGTACTGCTTGAGAGTAAGCGTGGCTACATTGCCGCAAACCGTCACAACGTGTTTTTCGTCGTCTACAACAACGTCCTTATGTTGCAAAATTTTTGATACGTGTGCACTTTTTCGCAACTTAGCATTGATTCGGGCGACAAGTTCCAGCACGCCGAAAGGCTTGCTTATGTAGTCGTCTGCGCCAAGATTAAGTCCGCGTACCTTGTCGATTTCTTCCGTCTTTGCCGAAACCATAATCACGGGAATGTCTGCCGTACGCGGCTCGGCGCGAAGTTTGGCAAGTATCTCGTAGCCGTCCATTCCGTCCAGCATGATGTCCAGTATTACAAGGTCGGGGAGCCGTTGACTGACTGCGGCAAACAGATTGCCCGCGCCGTCGAAACACGCCACTTCAAAGCCCGCCGCCTGCAAAGCATAGGAATACACTTCTCTGATGGACGGTTCGTCGTCCACGGCATAAATTAACTTGCGCTCCTGACTCATAGTGCCTCCGAAAAATAGTACGTTATATTTCAACCCGGGTTGTGTACGCCCGTAACCGAGTACTCCGTCCATTCGCCGATGTTGACGGCGTGGTCGCCGATACGTTCAAGATACTTGGCAATCATCATAAACAGTATTGCCTGGTCGGCGTTGTCGGGGTTTTGTCTGATAAGTTCCACAAGGTCGCGCTTGACCGTTTCAAACAGTTCGTCCACCTTGTCGTCGCGCTTGTCCAGTCCGCGTGCAGTAACAAGGTCGTGCTTGATGTAACTTGTCACGGCGTCCAGCACCATTGCGATTACAAGACGACTCATTTCCTCGATGTGTTTGGGTTCCTTGATAAAGTCTTCCGCGCCGAACTGCAACGAGATTTCCGAAATGTCCGCCGCCTGGTCGGCGATACGTTCGAGGTCGGTAATCATTTTCAGCGCGGCAGAAACCTCGCGGAAGTCACCCGCAAAGGGGTGTTCGAGAAGCAGAATATTCAGACAGTCCTGCTCGATGTCGCGTTCCATGGCGTCGATTTTCGCGTCGTCTGCAATCACGTTTTTTGCAAGGGCGACGTCGCGGTTTTTAAGCGCGCTGACGGACAACTCGATTGCGCGTTCGGTAGCATGACACATTTCGATAAGTTTGTCAAAAACCTGTTTCAGTTCCGCTTCGTACTTATTTCTTATACTCATTGTAAACCAATTTGCTCCTTTTTACAATAGTTTTAATGCAAAATCGGCTCAGCCGAACCGACCCGTGATGTAATTTTCCGTGCGCTTGTCGACGGGTGAACCGAAAATCTGCGTCGTGTCACCGTATTCCACCAGTTCACCTAGCAAAAAGAAAGCCGTTTTGTCGGCAACACGCGTTGCCTGTTGCATGTTGTGCGTAACGATTACTATCGTAAGCGACTTTTTCAATTCTTCGATAAGTTCCTCTATCTTGCCTGTCGAGATCGGGTCGAGTGCCGACGTTGGCTCGTCCATAAGCAGTATTTCGGGGTTGGCGGCAAGCGAACGCGCGATACACAGACGTTGCTGCTGTCCGCCGCTCATGCCGAGAGCCGTCTTTTTGAGGCGGTCTTTTACCTCGTCCCAGATGCCTGCGCGTACAAGGGACGTTTCCACGATTTCGTCAAGTTGCGCCTTTTTTGTTGTGCCGAACGCACGCGGCGCGTATGCAATGTTGTCGTAAATGCTCATCGGGAATGGGTTTGGCTTCTGGAACACCATGCCGACGCTACGGCGCAGGTCATTGACGTCGGTGGATTTGTCGTAAATGTCCACCCCGCCGATTACGAAACTACCCGAAACTTTGCAACCGTCCACAAGGTCGTTCATTCTGTTGAGTGTTTTGAGAAAGGTTGATTTGCCGCAGCCCGACGGACCGATAAGGGCGGTTACGCTGTTTTGCGGTATTTCTATGTTTATATCTTTAAGCGCGTGAAAGTCGCCGTAGTACAGGTTGCAATCCTTTACGCGTATTGTTTTGTCTTGTTGAAAAATCATTGTTTAACCTCGTTTTTGCGGCTGCTTAGGACAGGTTTTTTGACACCGTTTCCGACAGCATTTTGTCAAGTTTTTTACCGTGTTTTGTAACCAAATTCCTGATACGTATGGTTGATTTCGCAACCACTAAGAATTCTTGCGCCTTGGGGAAAGGCAAAATTAACCCCGCTTTTTACGCCTCGCCGGTCTTGCGCTTTATCAGTTTACCGAGAAGCACGGCAAGCATGTTTATTCCCAGCACAAGCACTATCAGCACCACCCCGGTTGCCGCCGCTTCGTCGGCGTAACCGAAACTTGCGAAGTAGTAAATGTCCAGTGCCAGCGTTGTCCCGGGTGACAGGAGCGATACGGGCACCTTGTTGACAACCATACCGACAGTCAGCAGCAACACCGCGCTTTCCGACACGACGCGCCCGACGGCAAGTATTATTGCCGTGACAATGCCGCCGGCGCAACTGGGCAACACCGCCTTGAATATCGTGCGCACCTTACCTGCACCCAGCGCATAGGAACCTTCGCGGATACCTGCAGGCACCGACAGCAAACTTTCCTCTACCGAACGGACGATGACGGGAAGTATCATAAGAGACAACGTAATGCCTCCGCCAAGCAAACTGTAACCCATTTTGAGTGCGACCACAAACACCAGATAGCCGAACAAGCCGTACACAATGCTTGGTATACCTGCAAGCGTTTCGGTGGCTATGCGGATTACGCGCACGAGTTTGCTTTTGTTGTTGGTGTACTCCGCAAGGAAAATTGCCGCAAACATACCGATTGGCACGGCGATTGCAAGGGAAATTACCACAAGGCTCAACGTGCCGACAAGCGCGGGCAGAATCGTCGGTCCGTCCTTGCCGTCGCCGAACAAAGACGGGCTGAGGTGAGGAATGCCACTGACCAGAATGTACACCAGTATTCCGGCAAGTGCCGTCATGGCAATTGCCGTCGCTACGTAGCCAACGTACTTAAGCACGAGACACACTATTTTACTGCGTGAAAGGTTTTTGTTTTTCATCATGCGCGCTCCTTTTTAAGCAACGACAGCGAAGCGTTGAGCAAAAATGTAAACACAAACAGTACTACGCCAGAAGCGATGAGTGCCGACACGCCCTCGTCGGGCAGTTCCAACGCGCCCTGAGCGATGTTTGCCGTCAGCGTACACATACTCTGAAACAGTCCTGTAGGCACTTCCGGGCTGTTGCCGATTACCATTACCACAGCCATCGTTTCGCCGATCGCGCGTCCTATTGCCAACACAACGCCTGCAACGATACCGCTTTTTGCGGCAGGCAGCATTACCGTGAACGTCGCTTGTTCCTTTGTTGCGCCCAGTGCCAGTGCACCCTGGTAGTATTCCTGCGGCACCGCTTGCAAACTGTCCAGACTTACGCTTACCACCGTCGGCAAAATCATGACGGACAAAACAAGCGAAGCTGCCAGTATGCCGTAGCCTACACCGTTTGGAGACACGTAGTCGCGCAGAAACGGCACGATAAAGTTGAGCCCTACCATACCGTAAATTACCGACGGTATGCCGGCAAGCAGGTTTATCATGTGTCTGACGGGCGCGACAAATCGTTTAGGGATAAATTTGTACAGCGAAATGGCGACAAACAAGCCAAGCGTAATGCCGATTGCGACGGACAAACCCGTTACATACAATGAGCCGACAATCATCGGAAATATACCGTACTCGGGCGGTTCCCCCATCGGGTGCCATGTTGTACCGAACAGAAATTTGCCCAGTCCGTACTTTGCCACAAACGGTGTGCCGTTGGCAAGCAGAAATACGGTAATTACCGCAAGCGCGACTACCGAAAACACAGCGCAGGCGGCAAACAGACATTTCATTAAGTTTTCTTTTAATTTAAGTTTATTCACAAATACGTCCTTAAACAGCCTTTACTATACGCTTTAATGCCGTTTGTTGTACACAAACGGCATCATATATTATTTGTTACTCTGCAATTACCTGCGACCAGACCGTCAGTTGCGTTTCGCCTTCGACATTGCCGTAGATGTGCTTCAGTTGATCCTTGGTAATGTTTTTAAGCGGGTTTTGCGCATTGACAATCAACGCGATACCGTCCATTGCAAACGTCGTAGACGTGCAACCTTCCGCTTTGCTTTGCACAAATTTTTCGCTGATCATACCAAATGGGCTTACGTCGTTTTGCGCATCCTTGTAACCCTGTGACGAACCTGTACCGCCGACTGTAACCTTTACTTTGCCTTGCAGCGATTCAAACTTTTCCGCAAGTTTGTTCATGACGGGTTGGCAGGAAGTACTACCGGTAAGGGCGATTGAACCTTCCAATGTTTCGTCAGCAACGTATGCAGGAGCGTTGTCAACGCTTGCCGTGTAACCTTCCGCAGCGACGATTGCCTGTCCTTCCGCGCTAAGCAGAAAGTCGTAGTAAGCCTTGTACAGTTTGTTTTTCAAAGTGTCTGCCTTGTACACCACCGACAGCGGACGAGAGATGGGGTAGCTGCCGTCTTTGATTGTAGCGGCACTGGGCGCAACGCCGTCAACGGTAAGTACCGTTACATCCTTTGCGCCGAGCACATATCCAAGGCTGTCGAAAGCGATGGAATACTTGTTTGTCTGAACGCCGGACAACACTGCAGCGGTGTCGCTTGCCTTGATTACGCCGGAAACGTCCGCCTTGCCTTTGAGACCGATAATTTCCATAAACGCCGTTTTTGTTCCGCTGCCGTCCTGACGAGTGATGACGGTAATATTTTTGGAAGCGTCGAATTCACCGCCGTTCGCGTTGCAAGCCACAAGCGCAAATACGCAAGCCATGACAAGAACCGCGGCGGTAACAACTTTTACTAATCTTTTCATTTTTACTTTCCTCCGATCAAATCGAGTTATAAACAATCGTGCGACGCCAAGTCGCATGCAGTTTGTCGAAAATTTTTGTCCGCAACCACGAACATTCCGCGCCGCACGTTGCAAACTGTAAACCGACAACGCCGTCGCACAATACCTCTGCGACTGCCGAGCGACATTGCTTGCGGAAGTTTTCCTCCCGCCCGATTTACAAGCACATTGTACACCTACGTGAAAAAACAAACACGCAATGTTTTGTAAAAGAAACGTAAAGAATGTGTAAAAAAAACAGGCTTCCTCTGCCGACGTCACCGCCGACAAATGAAACCTGTTTTTATTGTTTTATTCTGATTATTTTTCAAACGAATATCAACATTCCGTCCCGACAAACGAAAACGCCAACAACATTTTTCACATCATTCCCGAGTTTGCGCCTGTGGCAGTTTTTTACGAAACGCGACCGCAAGCAAAAAAGCCGAGGCCGCGGCGGTAAGCACTTCCGCAATAGGGAAAGTCCACCACACGACCGTGCTTACTTTTTCGGTAAGGGTAAACAGCCACACCACCGGAAAAACGAACACCATTGTGCGCAACGCCGAAATTATCACGGGCGAATACACCTCGCCAAGCCCCTGCAACACGCCCTGTACCGCCACCGAGAAGCCCATAAACACGTACCCGATTGTGGCAATGCGAAGCGCCGTTACGCAGGCATCAACAAGGTCCTGTTTACCGACAAGCGAACTGCCGTCCACCGTCAGCGCAAACAACGCCGCCACGGGACGGGCGCACGTCTGAAACAAAACAGTAATAATAGCCGCCACAATTACCGTGTCGACAATTCCCCATACGGCGGCAGAACGCACACGACAATAGTTTTTCATACCGTAATTGTAGCCGACAATGCTTATCAGCGTGTTGCTTAGACCGAACGCCGCAAACAATGCCGTTTGCATAAGTTTGTAATAAATGCCGTAACTGCCCGAAAGCAGGTTCACCGTGTATTCGTCGTGTATTGTACCAAAGATAAGCAACACGCCAAACATCATTACCGACAGCATGCCCTGCATAAGAAATGCAGGAAAACCTATTTTGTAAATGGATTTGATTACGGCGAAATCGGGCTTGACGTATTTAATGTTACCGTTTATTTCCTTGTTTGCCATGTAATGCACAACGAGGGCAATTACAAATGACGCGATTTGCCCAATCACCGTGGCATATGCCGCGCCTGCGATACCCATACCCAGCGGATAGATAAATACGTAGTCCAGCACGATGTTTGTCACCGCGCCGCTGACCTGAGCCGCCATGGAAAAGATTGTCTTACCCGTAGACATCAGGAAGCGTTCCGTCACGGCAAACCCGATTGACCCGACGGACAGACAGCAACAAATGCGAAGATACACCGTACCTTGTCCGACAACCTGCGGTTCGCGACTCATAAGTCTCATGTACGGTTCCGCGCCGAACAACCCAAACAGTAGAAACACCGCGTAAAACACCACAGTCAGAAACAGTCCGTTGCCGGCAACCTTGTTTACCGTTTCAATGTTCCCCTCGCCGAGATTTTTGCTTAGCATTGCGTTGAGCCCCACGCCCGTGCCCACACCCACTGCAATCATAAATATCTGTACGGGAAACGCCGCCGACAACGCAAGATTTCCTATCGTGCCGCCGTCACCCATATTGATTACAAACATCGTGTCCACCACGTTGTACAACGCTTGCAGCACCATGCTGAGTATCATCGGCAACCCCATAGCCCACACCAGTTTGCCGACGCTTCTTGTACCCATTTTGTTTTCAGTCATAAAATTCACCTCTTCTTCCGATAAAAAAGCAACAAAAAAAGCGCAAGTCCGTTAGTTGGACTTACGCCTTAGTGGCTACTCACCGATGGCTATTTTAGCACAATCAAAGATTTTGCGCAAACGTTTTTGGGGCTTTTACAGAAAGAAACGATTCGAGAATTTTCTTACATCACGACATTTGACACAGAAGTATTCTCTTACATCCCGACATTTGACACAGAACCGGATTTTTCTTGCGTCCCGACTTTAACACGGAACAGATAAAAAAGCGCACCTGACGCCAATTGGCGTCAGGTACGCTTGTTGATTTACCTTTGATATTGTGCCGCACAAGCGTAAAAGTACTTGTGATGCCGTGGCACGTTACAGACTACTTATCCGATTTTTTGCCGAGATGCAACTTCTTTGCTTCCGCTTCGGCACGCGCCTGTGCTTCCGCTTCTTCCTGTTTGCGAACCAATTCTTCGTAGTAAGAGGGGTTGCTCATTACTTCGCTGTCGTACAGGTGGCACGCCACGAAGTGGCCGTTACCCACATCCTTGAACTGCGGACAAGCAACCTTGCACGCTGCCATACACTGCTTGCAACGTGTGTGGAACTTGCACCCGGCAGGCGGATTAGCCGGTGACGGAATGTCGCCTTCCAGCACAATACGCTTAATCTTCGTATCCGGATCGGGGATGGGAATAGCCGAAAACAATGCCTTGGTGTAGGGGTGCAAGGGATTGTCGAACATCTCGCGCTTGGAGCCGTATTCCACCATGTTGCCAAGGTACATTACGCCTACGTCGTCAGAGATGTGTTCCACCACCGACAGGTCGTGCGAAATGAAGATGTAAGAAAGGTGCTCGGATTCCTGCAAATCCTTAAACAAGTTGATGATTTGCGCCTGTATCGACACGTCCAGTGCGCTGACAGGCTCGTCGCAAATTACAAGTTTTGGTTTGAGAGCAAGTGCTTTGGCAATGCAGATACGCTGACGTTGTCCGCCGCTGAATTCGTGAGGATAACGGTCAAAATAATGTGGCTGCAAACCGCACTTTGTCATGATGTCCACAACGTAATCCTTGTATTCTTCGGGCGGTACGATGTTGTGCACCTTTACCGCTTCACCCACAATCTCGCCGACGGTCATACGCGGCGACAGCGAAGAATACGGATCCTGGAATATCATCTGGAAGTTGGGGCGCAACTTACGTAAAGCCTCACCTTTCAACTTTTCGATGTGCACTCCGTCGAAGATAATCTCACCGTCGGTCGGCTCGTACAAGCGCAAAATAGTACGTCCGAGCGTGGTTTTGCCACACCCTGACTCACCTACTATGCCGATGGTCTTACCTTCCTTAAGTTTGAATGATACGCCGTCCACCGCCTTGAGGTAGACGATATTTTTCTTAAGGAAACTTTTTGAAATAGGAAAGTATTCCTTAAGATTGTTTACTTCCAGTATGTATTTTTCGCCGTTTTCCGTTTCGGGAGTTGTAATTGTAGTATTATTCATTGTAGCCACGCTCCTTCAACGCGAGATAGCACGACACAAAGTGCGTCGGTGAAACCTGTACCATCGGCGGATACTCGCCCTTACAAATGTTGCACTTCATGTTACATCTGTCCTTGAAGTAGCAACAAGTCGGCATATTGATAGGGTTAGGCACGTTGCCGGGGATACTGTACAATCTGTCAACTTCCTTACCTACGACAGGTTTGCTTTTTTGCAGACCGATTGTATACGGGTGCATCGGGTTTTTGAAAATTTCTTGCACGGTACCCTTTTCCACCACTCTGCCTGCGTACATTACGACAACGTAGTCCACCATTTCGGCAATAACGCCCAGGTCGTGGGTAATCAGCATTATACTGCCGCTGATTTTTTTCTTAACGTCACGCAACAGGTCAAATATTTGTGCTTGTATAGTAACGTCCAGAGCCGTCGTCGGCTCGTCTGCGATAATCAACTTGGGATTGCAGCAAAGTGCCATTGCAATCATTACACGTTGACGCATACCTCCGGAAAGTTCGTGCGGGTAGCAATTGTACACATGTTCGGGCATTGCAATGCCTACAAGGCGCAGCATTTCAAGACTTTTTTCCTTGGCAAGCAGCTTGTCTGCGCCGTCTACGTGCAACAAAGTAACTTCGTCCAATTGGTTACCGATTGTAAACACGGGGTTGAGCGAAGTCATCGGCTCCTGGAAAATCATGCTGATTTCACTGCCTCTGATGTGGGACATCTCGCCAAGCGGCATCTTTGCAATGTCCACTACTTCGTCGTGTTCCTCAAAAATCGTCTTGAAACGAGGTTTGCCCTTGTGGTCAACCGCCTGACGTGTGACCTCGTTGCCGTTTTCATCGGTAACGTTTTCCATGATCGGTTCCTTGCCGACGGGTGTTTTTACCGTTGAGCAGAATCTGATACTTCCGCTGACGATTTGTCCCATAGGGCCTTGCACAAGTTGCATAAGCGACAAACTCGTCACCGACTTGCCGCAGCCCGACTCACCTACCACACCTACGGTAGCACCGCGAGGAATGCTGAACGAAACGCCGTTTACCGCCTTGACAACGCCATTGTCGGTGTAAAAATACGTATGCAAATCATCAAACTCGACAATATTGTTCGGGTCCTTCATTGTTGTGACGTAATCGTCGCGAGTAAATGCCGCTCTGCGCTTTTGAAGAGCTTTTATCTCTCGTGCATTTGAACGCGCAATCTCACGCGATTCGTCGACGGTAATATAGTGTCCGTTTTGTTTTTTTTCTGCCATACCGTCACCTCATTGCCTTGGGGTCGTAAGCGTCACGAAGTCCGTCACCCACAAAGTTGAACGCCAGCACTGCCAGAATGATGCAGATACCGGGGGCAATCCACAAGTTGGGATACAAACGCAACGCAGTATTGTTTGCCGCGGCATTGATCATGTTACCCCACGTAGCATATTGCATGGGAAGACCGATACCAAGATATCCGAGGGTAGCTTCGGTAAGAATGATACCACCAAGTCCCAATGTCATGGATACGATAAGTTGCGGCATCACGTTGGGAATAAGGTGTTTGAATATCTTGCGCGATACCGGCAAACCGCTTGCTTCCGCGCTTAGCATAAAGTCCTGCTCACGCAATGTAAGTATTTGTCCGCGAACCAATCTTGCAGTACCTGCCCAACCGAACAACGTCAGCATTGCCATCATTACGTACAACTTGGCAGGGCCTGTTACGTTACGCGCGTCCAGTGCCACACCGATAATCATCATCATAGGCAACGTAGGCACACAGTTGAATATATCGACGATACGCATTGTTATCTGATCGACCCAACCGCCGAAGTAGCCTGCCAAACCGCCAAGAAATACGCCTAATATCGTTTCAAGAATGATTACCACGAAACCTACCGTCAGCGAAACTCTGCCGCCGTACATCAGACGAGAAAATACGTCGTAACCCTTGTCGTCCGTACCGAGAAGGTGCGAACCTGATGGTTTAAGATAGTTGGTCGGCTCGGAGAACTTGACAATATACACGGGATCTTCGCCGTAGGTCGGCGCTTCCACAATGGTTGTGTACTCTTCCGTAACTTTTTGCGAATTGTCAGCCTCGTCTTCGCCCCAGATGAAACTGAACGGCAAAAACGGTCCCAGAAAAGAGAACACGAACAACGTAATCAACATAATAAGTCCCGTCATGGACAGTTTGCTGCGGAAAAACCTTTTGAGCACTATTCGTCCGGGGCTAAGGGTACGACTGGTTATTTCTTCGGTAGATTGTTCACCTGCATCTTCTTTGTAAGGTGCAAAAGCGTCCTCGGCGTTCAACGCCTGTTTCAGTGCTTCGTTATTTTCTTCAACAAGTCCCGCAACGTTTTGTTCGTCGGACAGCAAGGTGTCGGTAGGATTGTTGACTAAATTTTCTTTGTTGTATTCCATACCTGTACTCCTTACTTACCGAGTTTAACACGTGGGTCAACCACTGCATACATAAGATCGCTGAACAAAGTACCCACAACCGTAAGTACGGCAATAAACATGTTGTAACCCATGATAAACGGAATGTCACCCACTACCAATGCGTCGTAGGCAAGTTTACCGATACCCGGGATACTGAACACCGTTTCGGTGATCATCGCTCCGCCGAAAAGGCTGGGCAAAATGCCTGCCATCATGGTGACGAGAGGAATCATTGTGTTGCGGAAAACGTGTTTGTAGATAACTTTGTTTTCACTAAGTCCCTTAGCGCGGGCAGTACGTACGTAGTCGGCTTTTAACGCTTCCAACGTGTTTGTACGAGTGTAACGCATAAGAGAACCGATACTGAGAATTACCAACACTGCCATAGGCAACACCATGTGCCACAACATGTCGCACAGTCGCTGGAACCAGTTTGCGTTCATCGGAAGCGACGCCGAAACAAGACCGCCTACTTCAAACCAGCCGAGTTGCACGGCGAATACACGAATAAACAGTGCACCAAGGAAGAATGTGGGCAAACTGATACCGATCATCGCAAGTATCGTGACGGTGTAGTCCAACACGCCGTATTGGTGCGTTGCCGCCTTGATACCCAAAGGAATGGCAATGGCAAATTGCAGTATGGTAGCAATAAAGGCTATTGCAAAGGAAATACCCATATTCTGGAATATTACCGTCTGAACAGGCTTTTTGTACTTAAAGGACATACCGAGATTGCCTTGAAGCATGTTTCCGAGCCAGCCGAAGTAGCCGCCGAGAATAGAAACAAACTTGTCCCAGCCCGTTGCCACGCTGTAGTTTACAGCAACGTCATTTTTTACGCCGTTGCTGTCTGTAAACACAATCTGACGTATTACGGACAAGTCTTCGGTAGTTTCGACAAGAGCAAACGTTCCGCTTTCCTTAAGTTCCAGCACTTCGTCAAGCGTAATTATGGTATTGTCTTTTTTATTGTTGTCGTCTTCCGCAGCGTCGTCCTTTTTGTCACCGCTTTCGGTTGTGTTTGTACCGCGAAGAGTAACCTTGTATATTTTGTATGTACAAACGCCGCCGTCGGAAGGCACTTCCAGCACTACGCGCATGTTGTGTGCGCCGTCGTAACTGCCTGCGTACCACTCGAGATAAGACTCACCGCCGGGCACCACGTGATTCTCGTAGGTGTCCGCTTTGGTGTTTTTGGTAAACGTTATATCCTTGTATTCGCTACCTTCGCCGAGTTTCAACTTAAGGTATGCGTCCGGCATGGCAAGCCCGTACAATTCCTTGATGCGGTCCACGTCATCCTGCGTCATGGTACCTTGCGATACTGCCGACGAATATTGATTGTCTACGTAGTCCGTAGGCATCATGCGAGCAAGAGCATAAATTATTACCGACACTCCGAAAAGAATGAGCACGGACAACAATAATCTCTTGACTATATACTTTATCATGTCCATAGTAAAAGCGTCCTGTGTTGTTAGGCTGTGTTAATAGGCTGCTACCGCATTGACGAGAGAACGATTTGTCCTCTCGTCGCGGCGCGAGTTTGCACGCTCGACTTAGCCATTTTGCGCATTATACGCGGTCGGCGACAATGCCGCCAAGTGTTTGTCTTAGTTGTACTCTACTTCCCAGATACGCGACAACAGTCCGTTGTACGGAGTAAGGTCGTTGTCCTTGGTCATAGAAGCTCTCTTGAGGATTTCGCCCCTGAACGCGGCAAGGTCGTTTCTTTGGTAGGTGGGGAATTCCACTGCCAATTCCATAATCTTGTCCAGTGCTTCGGCGTAGATTTCCATACGTTCGTCTTGCTTGGTGGTTTCTCTGCCTGCGTCGATGAGGTTGCTCAACTCTTGTACGAGTTGCCACTCGGTCTTGTAAACGGTGTCTTTCAAAGTGCCCTTGATGTAGGAATAACCCCAGTTGCTGGTGGAGCTTGCCTTGCTGTCCTTGTGGTAAACCTGGTACATGTCGGGGTCAACCGTGGAAGACCATGCTGCAGCCCACACTGCCAACTTACCCGTAGACAGGTCGCTGAGTGCCGTTTGCGAAGTAACTACCTGCACGTCGAATCCGTTTGCGTTGAGTACTTTTACGGCATTGAGGAACATAGCGTATGCGGGGTGGTCGGTAGAACCGCCTGCAATTGTAAATTTGTAATTGAGCGTATCCGTGCCGAAACCGTTGATGGTCTTTTCATATACGCCGTTGCCGTTAAGACGGTAACCTGCCTCTTCCACCAATGCCTTGATTTCCGCACCTGTGCTGTCGTAACTGTAATCAAGACCTTTTGCTTCGTCCTTGTAGACCGTTGCGCCATCGGGATAAGCCCAGCTTGCCTTGGACATGGGACGGTAAATGATTGAAGCAAGACCGCCCTTGTAGTAGTTCTGGACAATGATGGAAGTGTCCATCGCCTTCATGATTGCACGACGTACGTTGATGTTGGGTACGAAACGAGGATTGATACCGACGTAACCGTAACCGCTGGTCATGGTTTGCACCGACGTAATTCCGGCTTCCTTCAAAGCGGTTTTGTTTTCCTGAGTAGCGTTAGGTTCGCCGAAGTCGATATCGCCGTTGATAAGTGCGCCGATTACCTGGTCGGTTTCTACAACCTTGTACTTGAGGTACTTGATCTTGGCATTGGAGAGTTTCTTACCTACGGTTTCGAAATAGGGGTTACGTTCGTAATAGACCATGTTCTTGTCAAAGAACGTGTCCGCGCTGACTTTGCTTTGGTCGCCTGTTTCGTTGGAAGCCATGTAGGAACCTGCGCCGAGAGGCAAACCGACCTTTTCGGGGGCATTGATGACGGTATTCATAAACGTAATGTCACCGAATTCCAAACCGAAGTTTGTTACGCCGTCAAACTCGTCGATGTAATTGTGCTTTTCGCCCTTGCTGTTTGTATATCCGCCGTTTGTGGAGTAGTAATGCATGGGAGAAACGGTGAAAGAGAAGTTGTAAATAGCTTTGGGATCCACACCGTTGATTTTGATGCAGAGTACGTCGTACTCTTCGTTGTTCATTTCTTCTCTAGAAACGCCTTCGAAAGAAGTAACCTTTTTGGTTGTGATACCGGAGATACTAGGCACTGCCTTGCCGTTGTTGGCAAAGTGTTGTTTCTTTGCTTCTGCGGCAAACAGGTCGGAAATAGTACTTGCAGTACCCCAGTTGGTAACAACGCTTTCAAACGAGGACGCCTGAGTGCTCTTTACATTGTATTTTCCGTCGGAAGTCTTGGGGAAGAAGGAACCGAATACGCTGTTTACGCAGACCTGTTGCTCCGCCGCTTCCTTGGTAAGACTCTTGTCGGCTACCATAAGTTCTTCTACGTACGATTTGATTTCGTCGTTGTAGATGGTTTGTGCGGCAGCGGCGTCAAGTTTGAAGTTGCCGTTTTCGTCCTTGTAAGTTTTGTTGTTTTCCTTACGAAGAAGTTCGCTGTAACCGCCGTCGTTGAGAAGGAACACCTGCCACTTGTCGGTAAATTCGTTGTTCTCCTTGTAGGAAGTCATGTCGATTGCATTCCAGTCGGAGTTAAGTTCTTCCAGGAACTTGGCTGCAACGGTTTCGAAATCCTTTTCCAGTTGAGGATAAGCGTCGTCTGCAGGTTTGCTGCACTCTTCATCCTTACCGGCAACACCTTCGTATCTGACGTAATTTACAAGGTCGCTGATACGCTTATTTGCCGCACTTGCGAAACTTTGTTCAAATTCCGTTTCGTCACCGGGTTGAAGTTGTTGCTGACGGTAACTCTTGAGTCCTACAATGTCCGTGGAGTAAATCGTGGACGAGCCCGTGTAAGCGGGATCGAGGTACAAGTACAGGTTGAACAGCACGTCCTTGATGGTGAGAGGTTCGCCGTCGGAGAACTTGATGCCGTTTTTGATAAGGAACTCATAGTTGGTGTATTCGCCTTCTTTCTTTTCGGTATAAGCCTTGACAACCGTAGGTTCGTCCTCACCGCAAACGATTTTGCCGTTTTTGTCGGTGTTAAGCATACCGATTTGCGTAAGTCCGACAATCTGCGAGTCGTAAGCAGACGACGAGAAATACGGGTTGAAAACTCCGTCGGGCGTCGAAATACTCATTGTGAACGCACGCGTTTCCTGATCGTACTTTTTGGTATTGTCATCGGGATTGGGCGTATCGTTGTTACATGCGACAAGTCCGAAAACCTGCATCACCAGGAAGCAAGCAAGGACCAACGCAAATACTCTACTGCTCTTTTTCATTATTCAAACTCCTTTGTTCAGTTTTTCGTTCAGGCGTTTTCCGGACCTGGCATGACTATTGTCACTGCCGATTCTATGTCGACGGGAGCAGGTGCGGTTGTCTGAGCGTTGTTGTCGATAATCCATTTGTCGAAAGCAGGTTCCAGGTAACTTTTGTGATTGCAATTGATTGTGCCCGATACGCTGACACCACTTACCCGGGCGCCCTCCACGGCACCGCAGGCAAACATTGCAAGTTTGTAGTCGCCCGACAAAGTCACTTCCGCATTTATGCTTACGTTACTAAACGTCAAATCGTAAACATTCGCTTTTTCGCCGAGAGTAGCAAACAAAGCGCAGTTGGCAGGGTTGTTTCTGTTGAAAGTGTAATCAATACTTACGTTGGAAATCGTGTGTCCGTTTCCGTTGATTGTAACGTTGAGTTGTTCTACAATGCTCCACTCAACACCCGTAAAGTCAATGTCTGCGTCCACATAGATGTTACCACCCGTAAGCAATGCCGAAGTAAATTCCCGTGTAGTCTTGACAATTGTCCATCGACCGGGAATAAACTTGACGTACACCGTCACGTCGTCCTTGCCGAATGTGTACGGCCATGAAAACACTTGCGTGCATTCCGCATCGGCATAGTACTCGTAAAGAGTGCTGTTGTCCTTGGACGGTTGTTGGCGACTGGAAGGCTTGTTACGAGTTTTTCCGGGTTCGCCGTCGCTGATAGTCTTGACGACATTACCCGTCTGGCTGTCGACAAACTTCATTTCAACCTTCTGCACCAGATTGGCGTACAAGGTTACGTCTGCCGTAACGCGCATTGTTTCGAAATTCCATTCTTCTCCCAGTGCGACAATGCCGTTTTCGTCCTTGACAATGTTGCCTTCGGCGTCAAGTTGCGGCAAGTACCACTTGTTGTCGCAGTAGTATCCGTTAAAAGACATTGAAGCGAAGTCGTTGCGGTCGCCGGGTTTCAATCCGACAAGAGAGTTGTCGCCAACACCCAAAAACAGTTGCACGTCGCGAGCAGCGAGCTTGTTGTCCGATTTGTACTTGTCGCCGACGTTGTAATCGAACGTGACAAGATAATCGTAGTCTTTGGTTGCTGTCTGACACGCGCCGAGCAACGTCAAAGCGACGAACAGCGTAAGTGCCATGATGACAATCGGTAATATTTTGCTGTGTTTTGTTGTCTTAAACATTTTCAATCCTCAGGCGAAAACCGATGTGACCTCGCCGTACATTCAGATGTCGATCGTGTTGTCCCGTGAAAGGCGCGACTAAGCCGCGCTTTTCACGGAATCAGTTACTTTTGTTTGTTGGAACAATTAGTTTTTGTTGCCGTTTTTCTTTTTGATTACCAGCACAGTGGCAACCGCTGCGGCTGCAACTACCGCTACGCTACCGAGAACAATACCTACAATCGCGCCTGCGGGCAGACCGTTGTCGACGAACGGCGAATCGGGCTTATCGGGCACATCTGGTACGTCGGGTACGTCGGGGGTACCGCTGTCGACATACTCTATGTTGAGCAACAGTTGCACCGTGTAAGTTTTGCCGTTGTACTCGCAGGAGATGTTGATGTCCTTGTCACCGTTGACAAACTTGGTTTTGTCCGTCGTGTAATCCGTCACAAACAGTTCCGACTTGTCGGCAAACACAAGTTTGATTGTCATGCCGGTTCCGTCGAATTGTTCGCCTGCCTTGTATCTTGTTTTGTTTGGTGTTGTGGCAATTACCAGCTTGTCAACCTGTACGGGGCTGCCGAGCGCTTGCTTCTTGTTGCGCAAAGCCGTTTCGTACCTGACCAGTTTGTCGAAGTAACTGCCAAGCAACGTAAGTTGTTGACTATCGCTGATTGCGTTGTAGGCAACGCGTGCGTTTGTAACAGCCTCCGAGATGTCGTCAAGCTCGCTGACCGAGGTAACGTTGCCGATTTCCTCTTCCGTCATCATGGCAGTTGCGCTGTCTACAAGTTCCATTACGTTGTGCGTAGCGTCCGTAGGCAGAATCTCTTCGGTGGTCTTAACCGTGAAGAACGTTGTCCACAATGCAGAGTCGTAACCGTTACCGTTTTTGGGTACGATTGCCGTCAGACCGAAGTCGGCAATCATCGACGGGTAGTACACACGTTTTGCGGCGAAGTCTTTGAAGTTTGCGTAGTAGTTGTTGATACCGTAAGTCTTAAACAACGCGTACTCTACCGAGGTTTCCGCAAAGGCAGTGCCGTCAACGAACGTGGCATACAAAACAGGTGCCTGTACGCTGTTGAAAGTGTAATTTTTGACGGAACTGTTGTAGAATGCGTAACTTCCGATAGCCTTGACCGTGTAGGCAAGTTCGATGTCGGTAAGTTGCGAAACCTTTTCAAATGCTCTTGCTGCGATTTCCACGGTTTTGTCAAGGGTCTTGTAGCTTGCAGCTTGCTTACCTGCCGGATACTGCAACAAGATGTAGCCGTTGTCAGCCTTGGCGTACAACACTCCGTCGAAAGAAGTGATTACGTTGCCGACGGCGACGATTTCGGTAAGAGTTCTGATGTTTGCGAATGCGCCCGCGCCGTAAGCGTATACCTGACGTACCCGCTCTTTTTCTACTCTGCCCTTTTCGTCGTATTCGTCCCAGTGGTAATCCGCAGACACGCTGTCAAACGTTGCAGGCAACGTGACGGTTGTAAGTTTGGTTTCTGCAAAAGCATATTCGCCAACGTACTTCAATGCACCGAATGTTACGCTTGTAAGGGCAGCGCCGTTGAATGCGTTGTTGCCTACATGCGTTGCCGAGTCAAGCGCGATTGTTTTCAGCGCGGAAGAAGCAAATGCGTAGTTGCCGATTGTTTGTACATTGCTGAAGTCTGCATCCACAAGCGACTTGGCGTTGTAGAACGCGTAGTTGCCGATTGTTTTGACGCCTTCGAGATTAATTGTTTTGACAGATACGCAGTTGTAGAATGCGTAATTGCCGATTGTTTGTACACTTGAAGGCAACGTAACGGAGGTAAGTCTTGTACGTCTGCCGGAAGAGTACAGTGCGTAATCGCCGATAGCGGTCGTACCTTCGCCGAATTCAACAGAAGTAATTTCGTTGCTGTTGCGGAATACGTTTGCGCCCATCTTTGTTACTGCGCCAAGTTTGACCGTAACAATGCCGTAACTGTCGGCAAATGCTTCTTCGCCGATTACGGACAATCTCGGGAAGTTGACGTTGGTGATGTTTGCACCGCTGAACGCGCTGTCGCCTGCTTCTGCAAGATTTTCGGCAGAAACGACCGTAAGTTTTTCACAAAGCGCAAATGCACTGTTTCCGACTGTCGTCACGTTGGGCAAACTTACCGATGTAAGCGATGTGCAACCGATAAATGCTTGGTCGCCTACGCTTGTCACGTTGTCAAGCCCGACTACTTCCGTCAGTTTGCTGCAACCCGCAAACAATCCTTCGGGGATTGTCGTAAGGTTTTCAAACGTGACTTTTGTTACCGAGCTGTCGGCAAATGCGTACTTTCCGATTTGCTTGATACGAGTCATATCCAGTTCGTTGCTCAACTGCACGCCGGACAATGCGCCGTCGGCAATTTTGTCGACAAGCACAGACATCAGGAAGTCCTTGGTGTAAGCAGGTACGGAGATAAGTTCGTAACCGTCCAAAGAGTACAACACACCGCTGGATGCAGAGTAGTTGCTGTTGTGCCAGGACGAGTATCCATTGATGAAGAAACCGCTTGTGGCGGAGCCTGCGAAACTCGTTGCTCCGATAAACACCGAACGACCGAACGTCGGACGGGTTCTGTCGGACAAGTTGACAATTGTAAGCGCGATACAATCCTTAAATGCGTAGTCGCCAATCGTGTACGTACCGTCAGGCAGCGTAAAATTGTCGATTGCCGTGTTTTCAAACGCGTTTGCGCCGATACCGCGGAAGTCACTGCTTGTAAGCGTTACCGAAGTAAGATTTGTGCAGTTTGCAAATGCACCGCTACCGATGTTTTGTCCGCCGTAGGTGAAACTCGTCAGTGCCGTGCAACCCTCGAACATTCCTTTACCGATCTTGGTAAATTCGCTCGTAGTTACATCGCTAAGTGACGTGCAGCCTGCAAAATCTTCCTTTCCTACAACCGTCAACTCGCTGAGGTCGACACTCGTAAGTGCGGTACAGCCCGCAAAAGATCTGTCTTTGGTCGTAGTGATACGTTTGGAGTTTTCGATCGTAGTAAGTGCCGTACAACCTTCAAATGCGCCGGGACCGATTGTAATGGTACCGTTAAACTCATCGTGAGGATTGTTTTCGCGGTCTACGAATTTGCCGAACTTGACCGTGGTAAGTTTGGGAAGATTCTTAAACGCATCTCTGCCCACAACGTTGCACTGACCGTTGATTTCCACGTATTCCAGATTGATACATCCCTGGAATGCGTTTTCGGGGATTTCGGTCAGGGTAGAAGGAAGAATAACCTTCTTTACCGTGGTGTTGTTTTTGAAGCAGTCCTCGTCGAGATACATCACGTTTTTGTCGCGGGGAATTTCACAAATTTCACCGCCGTAGTAGTCGTACAACGTGTAATTGTTAATACGGTAAATGTCGCCTACCACCACTTTGACGTACTTGGGCGGCAACGTTGTGCCGTTTGCGGTAATTGTGATAAACGCAGTACCTTTGCTTAGCGCAGTAACGAGACCGTTTTGATCTACGCTTGCGATGCCGGGATTGTCGGACTCGAAAACGAATGTTGCGCCGTCAACGTACCACGGCGACAGAGAAGCCGTAAGTTTTGCCGTTTGTTGCGGATTGAGGTCAAGCGCGGTATCGGTACCGGAGTTGACATCAACAAAGTAACCGCTTGCGTTTTTGACAGCGTCAAGCACCATTTTGTCTGCAACGGGCTTCAACCCGGATTCTCCTGTAACGGTAACGTTGACGCGTGCATAGATATTTTGGTCAACACCCGTGCTGTCGCGGAGCACCATTGTTGCGCTGCCTTCGGCAACTGCAAACACTTCGCCCTGTTTTGTTTTGATGTATTGACTGCCGTTTTCCACAAACCATGCCAACGTCTGCGACATAGTAACGTCCGGACCTGTTGTAATCACAGGTGCATACAACTCGTTGGGGCTCATGGTAAGGTTGTAATATTTGTATTCCGTACCGTCGGAGTTTTTACCTACGCGACCTGTAGCGGCAAGTTTGCCGCCGTCGGCAGACACGACAACAGAGTCGGGATACTGCAACGCCGTGGTCATGTCGATACGGTACGTTGCCTGGTTCATTGCATAGTCTTCGACAACCAGCAGGAACTGTCCTTCGGAATTCTGTCCGTCGTATCCTGTGCTTGCCGCAACCATTTCGTTGTAGAAATCGGTGATTTCAAATGAAACGGTACTCTTTTCCCCTCTTTGTCCGTAAACAGGCACGGGGTGTTTTGTCGCAAGAGTAAGGACGTTTTCGCCGTTTTTGTTCTTTTTGATGTAGCAAGGCATCACGTCCTGAACAAATTGGTTGTCCTGTACTTCAACGTCCATGTACACGCGGTACTTGACTTTTTTGTTTTCCGTATACGGGTCGAAACGTACCTTGTAGCTAAGTACCTGAGGTGTTTCGTAGTCGACCGTAAAGGTAAAGTCGAAGGTGTTGCGGTCGGGATTTTGTCCGCCTTCGTAATCCAGCGTACCTTTAAGCGACACTTTGTAGGTCGAATTTTCCTGCAAATTCCATTTCAATGCGTTGATGTCCAGTACGACTGCCGCGCCGCGGTTACTGCCGCCCGCCGCATAGGATTTGCGGACTTTTTCCTGAACTTCACTGTAAACGACCTGTCCCGTGGCAGTGTCGGTTACGACGATTTCCATTGTGTTTGCGCCGCGCAACAATCCTGCGTACACCATGTACAACTCGTATATCGTGTGATTGTTGGCCTGGTCAAATATCGAGATTGCGGATTTTTCCTGTTCGGGATAAATCTTGACGTCAGTGGACTCCTGTTCGTACAAATACGAACCGAGAGTAAGAATATACTTGTCTTCGAAGTATCTTCCCAGCACTCTCGTTGCAGCCGCGCTTGCCACAAGCTTATCTTCGGGGGCAACGCCGGTATCCTTTTCGCTGTCGGCAATTTCATATGCGCTGTAGTCAAACAGAGGAGCGTCTGTCCAGTTGCCGTAGAATGCGAGATACGGCAAACCGATTGTCACTTCACCTCCGCTGACAGGTGCCAGCGAAACAAAACCTTCGACGTACATACCGTTGGCAAAACTATTTTCGATGTAAGTTTTGTCTGCATCGGACAACGTGATTTTTACGCTGACTTCAAGGCTTTGGTTTGCGCCGACTTCCACCCGGCTGACTTCTTTGCCACCGACAAACACCTTGGTGTTTGCCGACAACATGTACGCTTTTTCCGCAACGGTCTTGTTGTCCGTAGCAAGCGTTTCCGTCATTACGTATATGTTGGGGTTGTACGTTACTGCTTTTGCGGTGATGTTGTGTACCGTAAATGTAAATTCGTACACGCCCGTGCGATCGGGGTCATCGTACAATTCCACTTTTGTCTTGTCGCGCACATTGCCGTTGCCGTCGGTAACGGTAATGTAACTTTCCGACGTGGTTGCGTTTTTGATACTTGCAAGCCCTGCACCCTGCTTACGGGGCGAGTAAGGATTACCCTCCTCGTTCAGAGCGATGGTTGCCGTGCTCATCAGCACCTGATTGACAAGCGCGGTCAATTGCATTCTTGCCGCAGCCGTGTCTGCCTGAAGTTCCGTATATCTGGATTTGAGATTCTGACGAAGCAATGCGATTGCACCTGCCATGTTGGGTGCAGCCATACTTGTTCCGCTGTAAATGTCGTAACCGCCTGCAACGGCACTTGTGATTTCACCGCCGTGTGCGGAAATTTCGGGTTTCAGTTGCAAGTCGGGCATCGGTCCCCAACTGGAGAAATCCGACATGAAGGGGCCTGCCTTGAATTCCGAACTGATTTCGATGTAACCGACGCTTCTCTTTGCCGCGTCAACGATACGTTTGCCTGCGTCCATCGAAATGGACACCGTAGGTACGGGATCGGTCACTTCACCGAGCGACATTTTGATTGTACCGGACAGGTTGTTGTATATGATACATGCGTCTGCCCCGTTTGCGCCTGCAAGACGCACCTTGTCGGCAAAGGTCGTGTCGCCACGCTTGACAAGAGCAATCGTTCCGTCGTAGTCGCCCTTGTTTTGCAGTTCGTTTCTTATGCGGGTGTTGTAGTTGGTCGGACGTCCCACACCGCCGACAACAACGTACTTGAAGCGCATTGTTTCGCCCTGCTTTTTGCCTGTCAGGGTGTACAGTTGGTTGACGAAATTAAGTTCGTTACCGTCACCGTCGGACGATTCCGTAATGAAAGCGACCTGGTTTTCATCGCCGTTAGCCTGGATATAGGTGGATTTCTGACCGTTGATCGACGCTACGGACAGTGCCGAATCATACGTCGAGGGCGAACCTACAGTACCGCTGTCGGGGTTGGTTGCAAGGTTGGTACCGTTGCCGCCGCCGTAACCGGAACTGTAGTCGTTGCTTGCCGCAACGACAAGGCTGATGCCTGCCGCCTTTACCTTGGAATAAACTTCGTTGATGAGTTTGTCGATTTTATTACCGTCGCCTTCTTCGGCAAAACCCGCGCTTGAACCGAGGCTCATGTTGATAACGTCGACGCCCAGTGCCACACAGTCGCTGACTGCCGAGATGATGTCGATTGTATCCGCGCCGCCAATTCCGTCGCGGTCAAGGTTGTCGGTAAACACCTTGCAGATGACAAGTTGCGCTTCCGGTGCAACACCGATAAATTTTTCCTGAGTTTCCTCATTGACAACGTAATCGCTTTGGCCTGCTACAATACCGGCAACGTGCGTACCGTGCGAAGAGTAGGAAGGAAACACGTCCGGGTCGTCGTCGGCGTAGTCGTAGGCAAAAGGAATTTTTTCGCTGTAGTACACCTGGTCAGCCGTGGCGTTTGCCTTGAAATCATCGGCTGCGGCCATCTTTGCAGCAACCGTTTCCTTGGTCCACAACTTACTCTTGTCCGTCGGCACCGTACGGAAAGCCTCGTGCGTGTAATCGAGACCCGTATCCAGGATTGCCACTACCATGCCTGCGCCCTTTTCGGGAAGGTCGGAGGAATCGTAAATACCCGTCGTGTACACGTTTGCGTCGTTTTTGACGGCAACGGTCGGTTCACTGTAGGTTTCGGACACGGCAATAGCGGTAACGCCGGACATATTTTTGATCTTGTTGTACGCATCGGAATTAACCTTGATTGCAACACCGTTGTTGAGTACCGTGTAGGAATACTTGAGCGTGTAATCTATGCCTGCCTTGTTGAGGTTGGAAAGAAACAGACTGTGTTGCTTCTGAATTTCCGTCTTGACTTCGTTGCCTTGTCTGCTTGCGGCAAAGTCGCTGAACGTCATCCATGCATACTTGCTTTCGTACTCGGAATACATTGACTTGTTTCCAAGTTCAACGACTACCCATCTGTCACCGTCGTAGGAAGCATTTGTGTAGGTGTCCGTCGTAACGCCTGAATTGTAGTTTGCCTCGCGGATTGCACTTACGTCGACATTGTCGATTTGCGTAAGCGTGCCTCCGACAAGTTGCCGAAATGCCGTAGAACCTGCCTGCGCCCCGAATGCCGACAACATAAACGACATGCACAGGGTCAACGCAAGTACAACGTTGAGAATATCGATAAGTTTTGTTTTAGTTTTATTCATACATCACTCACTACTATCGTAAATCAACCGCCAAAAGCCTGCTGACGGCAGGATTTCTTCTGAAGGTTTTTCGTTTGTTTTTTTGGGTTGCCGCGTAGGTAATACAGTTACTTATTTTACCACTACGTACGCATTTTATCAATCGATTTGAACATGCTTTTGCCTCTCTACGCCCTTCTGCAAACAACTTTTTTTTCGACAATATTCGTCATTGTAACACTATTGTTTATTTTGCAGACAACATCGTATATTTCAGGCAAATTTCCGTAAACAAAATGAAACTACATCAACCACAAAACCACCACCGCGATTGCCAGAGCGAAGCCTCCGAGCACTGCAATCAGCCTTGGCAACATGGCAAGAAACATGCCCTGCGTCATGGCTTTTTGTTCCTTTTTGGTGTAGGTTTCACCGACTTTCTTTTTCGTATTTGTGCTGCCGGCGTCATCGTTTTTTCGCGACGATCTGCCTACGCCGTCCATCGGAGCCACGGTCATGCCGTTGTCCCAATCTTCGCGCTCGTTTTTCCGTTTCATTTCGTTAACCTTTGTCAGATATGCCCGTTGTCATGCAACGGGTGCGACCGCAACCCGAACAAGCGTTTTCCTGCATGGTTGCGGTCGGTCGTTGTAAAAATTTTCTTTTTTCTCGCACTAAGCGGCTTGTTGTCCCGTCTGTTGCGTTTCTTCCGTCATTGTGACGGTAATTGTAGTCTTGCCGTCCTCACCCACGGTGAAAGTAAACACTACCTTGTAGGTTACGCCCTTTACCGTCACGGTGAAACTGCCGTCGGCGTTTCTGACGCTGTTGGTAGGTTCGGTCGACGTTTCTTCGTCCTTGAATTGTACGCCGACAATTTCCTCTACGGTGTTGTTTCCGTCGTACCAGCCGTACACGGTGTCACCGTTTGCCGTTTTGGCAATCAACGCAACTTGTTTTTTCACAGACGCGCCGTTGATGTTGCCGTTGTCGTCTCTTGTCACGTTGACAATGTAGCGCGATTCTTCGGCAAGTTTGCCGCCGCTGAACACAAAGTTGAAGAAAGTGAATGTATCTTCGTCTTCCTTGTCGAACGGGAAACTGCCCACAAGCGTTCCGTTGTACTTCAATCCGGGATGGAATGCTTCGCCTGCCTTGTAGTAAACGTCGTTGCCCGCTTCGTCCTTACCCTTGACAATGTTGAACTCGGTGTAAACCAATTCTTCGTTGTACAGTACGGTGTCGTTGGCTTCGTCCACAACAACCTCGCCCGTCACCTTTGTAAGGCTGTAAATACGATACGCGTATGTGCCTTTTGCCGTATCGGGAGGCATCAGGAAGAATGTCATGTGGTAAGTTGTGCCGTCAACTACAAATTCCGATACGTATGCGTGACCGTAATTGTTGACGTAGTAACCTGCCGCAGACAACGTGCCGTTGTCAAACACAAACGATGATTGTCCGTCACCGACCTTGACATAGTTGAATGCGCCCGACAACGTATACGTAATTTCGTCACCGTTGACAGTGCCGACAATACTCAGAATACCGTTCATATTGCTGAGCATTGAAGCTGCTTTCGAGCCGAAGTACGACAGGTAATACAGGTACATGTAGTTGTACGCCGTCATGCCGATTTTGAAATCGGTCTTGACAAACGAGAACGTCTTTTCGTTGTAGTCGATCGTAACGTCGAAGTTACGCGTGAAGTTGTATCTTTCGCCGCCGTTGACAAGTCCGCTTACTGCGTCTGCAAGGTAAACATAGGGTTTACCGTCCTTGTCATAACTCAATCCGACATAGTATTTGGTTGTCTTGCCTTCCGTTTCACCTTCCGCAGGTGCTTCCGTCAAGATTGCGTCAACGGTAAAGGTTGCGCCGCCGTCCGGCTGGAACTCCAGCGTGTAGCCGTGTTCGTCATCCGTAAAGGTGATGTGTTTTCCGTCGAAATAGGTGTATGTACGTTGGTTGACACCTGTACCGTAAGTTACCTTACGCACGGGTACGCTGCCTGTTTCGTCGATTACGATGTCGATGCTGCCCACGATGTAACCGTATTCGTTGGTGCCTTCGTCGTCAACGTTGTCCGCCGCCTTGTAAGTCTTGGCGTTGCCGTTTGCGTCGATTACGTAATACATGACTTCGGAGTTGTTGATGAGTACCGTACCGGATTCAAAGAACACTACCGAAGCAAAATCCGCCGAATAGAACGTCATGCTTGTGCCAGTATCAACGATTTTGTCACCGCTGATTGTGTACAATGCCGCAAATGACGAAGAACTGTCAAGGAAATAGAACAAGTTGTCGTCGATACGGAAGTAGTAACCGTCGTAACGCACACCATAGGAATTGTATCTTACGGCATTACCTACGTTGTCCAGCACCAACACGGACAAATCCGATTGATTGATGTAGGAGCCGGCAATGCTGACCATAACGAGAGAGTACGCCGGGTACACCTTGCCTCCGAGGGATACGTTGCCTATCTTGCCTGCGTACAGTTCATTGCCTTCCGCGCCGAACACCGTAATGTAGTTGCCGTCTTTTGTGTAGGTTACGTTAAGCGTGTTGTTGCCGTCCATATCGGCAATTACGGCCTTTCCTTGTCCGTCAAATTCGATGGTCTTGCCATAAGGAACGCCGTTTTTGAAAATGTTGTACGTTCCGCTTTCAGCACCGCGGATTGCAAACTTGTTGCCTTGCAGGTCAAGATACGTTTCCGTATCGTTGACAAGCATGTAGATTGCCTTACCGTTTTGTTCAAGTACACCGTTAAGTACGACATAGTAACTGTAACTGGACTTACCGTTGCCGTCGGTATACTTTGCCATGTGCGTTGCGCCGTTAAGTTCCAACAGACCGCCGTTGTCGTCGGTGTAAGCCGCGTCCTCGGAACAGATACGGAAGTAATCTTTGTTGAGAGTAAAGCCGAACGTCTTGCTGCCGTCAATTGCCGTAAATGTGTACACAACGGCCTTGTACTCGTCGTTGCCGAAAGCGACAACTTCTTTGCCATTGTCAAACGTACCCTTGACTTCATTTTTGCCGTCGGTAAATTTTATTACCAATTTGCCGTCGGACAGTTCGTCGGTCAGTTGCAACTTGCTGTTGTCGTCCGTGCCGTCGTCATCCTTCAACTGAGTGTAACTACCAAATGTGATTACGCTGTCAACGTCGAAATAGTTGAAGTAATACGTCGAACCGGAGGAGGACAGATAGAACTTGAAAGTAATCGTGTTGTCGTTTGACGTGAACGTGTACAGGTACACTTCCATACCGGGATACAACAACTTTTGCGACGTGAAGTAACCGGGGAAGTTGGTAGTTTCCTTTGTGGTAGCGTCCGTCACAGAGTACACCGCTTCCGTCTTGCCTTCGGCAATTTCTTTCCATGTTACGGTCAACTTTGTGTTGCGATCGGTCTTGCCGTCGACTCTCTTGCTCATTACAAGCGGAGCGTTTTGCAACACGTAGAATTTTTGCTCGTCCGTTTCGTCGAAGGACAGATAGCAAACCTTGCTGCTGTCCGTAAGAATGTAGTAGGTCGTTTGTTTGTTCAGCAAACCGCACAAAATATCGCCGTCGGCATTAACGTAAATACCGAACACGGACACGGCAATCAGTTCCTCGCTTGCGCCTGTGCCCTTGGTGATGTAACGACGGTAAAGGTTGGTTGTCGTGTTGTCGTCGGTGTACCCCAACGCAAAGCACAACGTCAAACCGTTGTAATCGCAGTAGGCAAATTCCGTTGCGCCATGCTTGAAGTTGACGGTGCTTGTGTTGTCGGCAGGCGTATAAATGTAGGAATAACCGTTGGCTTGCGCTTCGTAGGTACCTTCGGATGTCTTGGTGAGAACCTTTTCGACATACTCGTATGTAGCGGCATTGCCGTTGCCGTCAACTACAACGTAACTGTCCGTAAGGTGACCCTCGTTATCTACAAGACGTCTTTCGGTGTAGGTTGCACCCTTTTCCTCAAACCATGGAATGGGAATACCGCCGGGAGCAGCTACGCCGTCTTCGTTTCTGAAATAGTCCATGTACACCAGGTACACGCGTGTTTCGCCGTCATCCGCGACAACGGTTACTATCGTGCGATACACTGCCTTTCCGTTGAGTACATCGTACAGAATAGACTCTTTCGTATAATAAGTACCGGTAAATGTTTCGGTGTTGCCGTTTTTGTAAACAGCGGTTGCGCAGCCATCCAACGTCAAAGTGACGTTACCCTTGCGCGAAGAATAAGTTTTGTCGTAGTCGGCTGTGTAGAAGTCGTAGCCGTTTTGTCCGTTGTATTCCTTTATTTTCAAAGAAACGTTTTCTTGCGCGGAAGACAACGAGATAATGCCTTTTTTGTCTACAGAGTAACTGTAGTTTGACGGGGACTGACCGGACACTTTGACAACAGCCGTGCCGAAACCGTCAAATGTAATGGTAGGATAGTACACACCGCGACGAGCAATTTCGCCGTAGTTGTATTCCTCTCCGCGGATACGGAACGCCTTCGCCCCCTGATAGGTACCTATGACGAAAGTGAAGGACGAAGAGTCCGTCACGTCCGCATTGCCTTCGAATGTTGCGACATACATACCCTCTTCGTCGATAACGTACTTGCCCGATACGGTTACACCGGATTTACGGTTGTAATACTTAATGCCGTCAAGGTCATCCAAAGCTATCGTAATGTCGGTGTTAAGACCGGTCAGACCGCTAAGCAACGAATATGAGTCGGCGCGCGAAGCATAGTAAATAAAATGTTCGCCGTCGATTCTCGCGCGGACGCGGAAATCTTCCGCATCGTTTTCGAAAATGTAAAAGTCGTAACGAGCGTTGTACTTACCTTCGATCTTTATACCGCCGCGCAAAAGTATGGCAGTATTGTCGGCATCATGCTTCAGGAAAATGTAGTCGTTTCCCGAGAACATATCCGTGTAGCCCGCTTCCCATACGGGGAACAGCGAAATGTCGGACGTAAGCGAGAAGTCTGCGCCGATTACGTCGGCATATGTCGCGCCTTGCTTTGTTGCCCAACCGAGCATCAGGTAACCTTCGTACAGATATTCGGTCTTGGGAATGAAATCTGCGCCATAAGCATAGTTTTTTGCGCTCGCCAATACGGGCGCACCGCCGTTGGGATAGCTTTCATACACTGACACTTTGAAGGTCTTGCGATCGTAGTATACCGTAAATACGTTTTTCGTTTCGTCTTCGGAAATAATCTTTTCTTCGGCAGCTTCGGACAGGACAAAACCGGACACTTTGATATCGGGCGCGTAAGGCTCGCCTACATATGCGTAACCGGTCGAGTATTTTTCCAAATAGGTATATTCGCCGCTTGCGTCGGGTTTTTCCATGTACGCGTTTACGGTGTACTTAGCCATGTAGCGCGCGGTGAGGGTCATACTGCCCTTGTCGGCAACGCTGTTTTCCGTAATTTGCGTATCGCCGTCAAACCATCCGCCAAACTTCAACGAACCTTTTGTCGGGGTGTAGTCGGCAAGTGCCTGTAAAACGTTTGTGCCTTGTTTGATTTGTACGGAAGTACCCTTTATCTCGCCGCCTTCCGGTTGCAGGGTAATAGTGCAAACTTCAGCCCACTTGGCGTAGTACGTAGTTTCTTCGCCGAATACGGCATTTTCCACTGCCGAGCCGGAGAAGTCTTCCGAGGTGTACCAGCCGTCAAACAGGTACCCGTCCCTTGTCACTTCGGGAAACTGCACCGCTTCGCCTTTTTTGCCGGAAACGGTCAATTTTTGTCCGTCGTATGTAACAAAGTAGTTGTTTACGCTGTCACCTTTACAAGCGACAAGAGCAAAGCATGCCACCGCTATCATGGCGACAAGCATCACCGCCGAAAACAATCTTTTAGTCTTATTCATCGTGTTACTGCCCTCCTGTAGGGAAACTGTCTTTAGTTGTGCCGACCGTACATCGATACCGATCGGCGTATCGTACCGAAAGTCAAGTTCGGCGTACGATTAGTTGATTTTGTTCCATATCGCAATCAATTCGGTGTCGTCGGGTACGTTTGCGAGGTCGCTCGTTTTGTACACGACGGGGCTTTCTCCGACGGTTGTCCAACCGCCAAACTCGTAGCCTGAACGGGTCGGGTCGGTGTACTTCGACGAAACATCTGCAGAGTCGTCTTTTACCGAGTTGAAATTGAGCAAAGTTTGTTTATTTTTGACAAACGAAACTACATAAGTTCCATTGTCATCGGTTGCAAATTCACAACCGAATACCGCAGGACGGAATGCAGAGTTCCAACGAGCGTTCCAACCTTCGGGAGCCTGTTCTGCCTGCGCATACAGTGTCAGCGAAGTATTGCCGTTGAAGGCGTGCGCGCCTACGTATGTTACGTTGTCCGGGATACAGAGGTTTTTAAGCGAGCAACGGAAAAACGCATAGTTTCCCACCGAAGTAAGACTTTGCGGCAAACTTATGTTTGTAAGTTTCTCGCAACGATAAAACGCATAATCGTCTATCTGTTGTACTCCTTCCATCGTTACGGAAGAAAGTGCCGAACATTTGTAGAATGTACGTTCCGCAATTGTTTTCAACGTTTCGGGAAGTACGATTCGTTCCAGCGACGAGCAGGAAGCAAATACCGCTGTACCGAGTGTTTGTAACGAGTTTCCGAGACCGATACTCTTAAGCGAAGTACATCTTGCAAACGCATTGTCGCCGATTGTCGTAACACCGTCGGGAAGCACGATGCGTTCCAGTTTGGAGACGCCGCCGAAAGCGTAGTTGCCTATGGTCTTGAGTTTAGGGGCGGTTCCTTCGAATTTAACTTCGACAACCGACTCGCATCCGTAAAAAGCGTAATCACCGATGTTTTCTACATCTTCGGCAATATTTGCCACCATAAGTCCGCTTTTGTAAAACGCCGAACGCCCTATGCGCCTGATTGTGGGAGGTACGGAAACTTCGTACAACATCGAGCATTTGTAAAATGCGTAATCGGGAATTTCTTCCAACTCGCAAAACATGCTGATGTTGACTATCTGCAGGCTTGAACATTGTGCAAACGCAGCCATACCGATATATTTAACGCTTTCGGGAATTGTTACCGTAGTAATGAGATCCTTTTTGTAAAAGGCGTAGTTTGATATACCTACCGTGCCTTCCTTGACATAGACGGGACGTTGCTCCGTTTCGTCGGAAGAAACCTTGTAACCCACAAGCCACTTGCCGACGTAAATTTCCGGCGTTTTCGACTTTGTCCAGAAACCGCTGTTAAGAAACGCATACGTTCCTACGGATTTGACCGTGGACGGCAACGTAAAGTCATTGTAGTATATTTCCAGATATGTCGGGTTGCCGAAATCGGTACAGTTTGCAAACACGTAGTTGTCTATTTTTTCCAACTTGTTGCCGAGACTGATACGGTTACGCCCCAGTTGCGAGCAATCGCGGAATGCGCTTTCGCCCAGCACCCTGACGTTTGCGCCGAGGTCTATGCGACGAAGCGTGGCGCAACTGCGGAATGCACTCTGACCGACATATTCAACACTGTCCGGCAGAAATATTTCAGTGAAACCTCTGCTGCGGAATGCAGAATCGGCAATGCCTATCGTGCCTGCACGCACCACCGTCTGCACACCGGCTTTCGTCTGTATATCGCTGACATTCTTGTCGGAATCAAACGCCCAGTTGCCTACGTAGTAAACGCCGTCGACAGGCGTCGCATACATGTTGCTGTTGAGAAAAGCGTATCTTCCGATGGACGTAATGCCGCTGCCCAATGTAACGGACGACAACATTCCGCAATCGAAGAACGCCGATTCGGATATTGTCGTTACGGAATCCGGAATGGTTACGGAGGTAAGACTTACACACTTTTCAAACGCATTTTCACCGATGACCTTCAACCCGTTGTTGAAAGTGACGGTTTTAAGATTGGATGCCGACATAAACGCCGATTTGCCTATCTCGAGAACGCTTCTTCCAAGTGCCACTTCAGTCAGCGACTCACAGTAACCGAACGCACTTTGTCCGATGTAAGTTACGGCGTCGGGCAACTGGATTGAAGCAAGTTGCGTACATTGCATAAACGCTTCCGCGCCGATTGTAGTCGTGTTTGCGCCGAGGCGAACGCTTTTAAGGTGCCTGCAGTAACGGAACGTGTAGTTACCCACTTCGGTAACGCTGTCCGGAAGGGTGATTTCTTCCAGGGCACTGCAACTTTGAAATGCGTAATCGCCGATAGACTGCACGTTGCCTTCGAAAGTTACGGCTTTGAGGTTGGAACAACCCGTGAAGGCATATCTGCCGATTGTTCTGATGTTGGAACTGATTGTGATACTTGTCAGCGCACTCTTTGCGTAAAATGCTCTGTCGGCAATGGACGTTACGGGTTTGCCCCTGTACTCATCGCCGATTACAACGTCGCCGCGCGCCGTGCCGATACCTGTAACGACGTATTCGGTGTTGGCATTGGTCAGCGTGTACACAAGTCCGCTGGACGGCGCCATTGTGTAAGCAAATTCGTCCGACCAATCCGAAGCAAGGTAAGTACCTCTGGCATCAAATGCCTTGACCTTAAATACGTAATCGCCGCCGTCGAGATTAAGCAGTGAGTAATACGCTTTTGCCATGGTCGCGGTACGTTCGCTGTCGGCCTTGCCGTCAACGCCTTTAGTCGTAATACTCACCTTGTAGTAGGTTGCGTCGGCAACTTCGTTCCAGCTGAGCAACGGCACTGACCGACTGTCGTCCACCGATAGTCCGGTAGGACGTGGCAATGTCATACCCGAGCAACCTGCCACAAACACGACGACCAGTATCACCGTCACCAATATTGGAATTTGTCTTAATAATTTCATAAAAACTCCGTTTTGACGCTCGTTGTGACGCGCCTTTATCAGTTCGTTCTGCCTTTCCGTTCTAATTTCTTTTCCTTCGCTTCACGAATGATTTCGTGCAGCCACTTGAATTTGAACTTGCGCACGGCAATGTCGACAAGGAAGAATACGATTGCCATTATCATAAACAACCACCGCGGGTCGAACGACCGTGGTATGCTTGTGACAAATCCTTCAAACGTTCTCGCTGCGTCCAGACCTCCGTCGGCTTCGTTTTGCGCGCTGCCGCCTGCAGCCTGAGCCATCTGTGCCATCAACTCGGCACCCTTTGTTGTATCTTCGATGTAGACGAATTCTTTGGAATAGGAGAATACCCTGTACACTACCGTACTTGCAAGCACCGATCCGTCGGCGGCAAGTTTTTCTATCGTGACTTCGTACACACCGCCCTGACGAGTGTAGATGCCTGCACGATTGAAGCCGTTTGTTGCGTCCGGTTGCGTAAGTGCGAACTCATCGCTTTCGGCAATGTCCGACTTCATTACAAGTTTTTCTCCTTCGTCAAGCGCAGTTTTGGTCTTGACGTTAAGGTTTGTCGAGAAGTTGTCGTCGCGCATGGAAACGGTAATTTCCTTCGGACGTATGTTCTCCGTCGGGAAAACTTTGTTTATCGCGGCGTACAGGAACTTTTGTCCGGTCTTTTCCGCCATAAATGTTGCCGACCAATTGCCGTTGAGGTCACACATAAAACTGCCGACCGTGCCTGCGCCGTACTTCCATTCCGCATACACGGGCACGCCGTAATCGCCGTACAGCACTTCCGTATTTTCACGCGCCTTTGCCCCGTAAAAACCTTTGAGTATCGGCAACTCTTCGCTGCCGAGAATGCTTGCGTAAGACGAACTGCTGTTCACCTTGGGAGTGAAGTCTTTTTTCTCTACTTCTTTGATTTGCGGTACTCGCAAATCGTTTTTAACTTCATCGGTCAGGTTTTTGTAATCGGAAATGTTGATCCATTTAAGTTTGCCTGCTTCGGTAAGAGGATCCCATCCCTGCTCGCTCGGAGTGTGGTTGTCGATTACGAGGAAGGAAAAAGTAATACCTGCGCCGTAGTAAGTTTCGATGTCTTTGCTTGCCGCTTCTACGTCACCGGCGATGGCGTCGGTAATGATGATGATGTGCATCTTTTCGATTACGCCGGTACTGTTGAGCGACTTGAGGTTGCTTGCAGCGTATCCGATGGACGGCTCGAAGTTTGTTCCGCCGCCATCGTTGCCGATCTCGGAAATCGCCTTGCGCAGGTCCGACTGACGGGTAACGGGCAACGGTTTTGACGTAATATCTTCGGCATCGTCCGCCAATGTCATGATACCGCAGTAGTCGCGTTCGCTAAGGCAGGTCGGGTCGGAAATAATTGTCAGAGCCATGTCCTTTGTCGGTTGAATGTATTCGTTCATACTACCGGAAATATCCAGTATGATGTACAATCCGAGGGGCGGCGTGTAATCGATGACCTGCACGGGAAGCATTTGCTGATACAGACTACCTTCCATGTCGGCGCGATTGTATGAGTGAGCCACGTCCGAGCCTTCCGCATCCGGCTTTTTTTCGTTGCCGCCTACGGTAAACAATCCGCCGCCGATTTCGGACACGTACGAATTGAGCAACTTGTCCAGCCCTTCGTGCTTCTGCAAATCGGCGTTGGACACGTTGTTGAGTATAATTTCGTCATATTGACACAACTCGTCCAGCGTAGTCGGCATTTCGGACGAACCGATGTACACCGTTTTTACCTTGTACTCCGACAACAATGCTTCTATTTTGGCAGATTCGCCGGCAAAGCCCTCGATGATGAGTACTTTGTCAAACTTGTTGAGCAGCATGTAGGAATACAGTTGGTTGTTTTGAGTTGCCGATTCGTCTGCATCGGAAGTAAGCGAGAAGTTGAACGTGTGCAAACCTTCGCCGACAAGTTTATGTTTGATTTCCACCACTTGCGTACCGGGCTTGATTTCCGCCACCGTTTCGGAAGCGACTTCGCCGTTGTCGGACAGTGCGATTTTTGCAGAGATTGTTTTTGCCGAAGAGTTTGTAACGGTCAGTTTGAGCGGAAACTCTTCTTCCTCCGCCACGTTGTAGTCGGGCGTTTCGCAGGAAACGACGGAAAATACGTCGTCTTTGCTGTCGTTATGGCTAAGGCAAACTGTGTCTACCTTGATGCCTTCCGCCACGACGTTGCGCACTGCCGACATAGCGTTGCCGTCCGTTTCAAAACCATCGCTGACGACAACTATCTTCGCCGATTGTTTGTTGCTGAACAATCCCGCCGCATAACTGACTGCGGACGCCATGTCTGTGGCTTCGCTATCCGGTTGCTGCGTTTCCGCCTGATACGCGTCCAGCACCGCGCCGATGTCGTTTGACAGTCCGGCAACCAACTTGTAGTCGTAACCGAACGAAACGATACCTATTTTGAAGGCATGGGGATCGGTCATCATTACTACGTCTCTTACATATTCGTCCTTAGCCTCTTTTTGCTGCTGTGTACTGTAAGAATTGTCTACGACGAGGATAATTTCGTTTTCGGAATTGTACACTTCGTACTGCAACGTAACGTTGGCAAGTACCGAAACGCACAACACCGTCACCAACAAATGCATTACCATCGAAACTACTCTGTTTCGCGTACGTCTGTATTTTTTGGCTACACGAAAGTAGGTAAACAACGTCAGCGCAACGGCAGGAATCAGTAACAACCACAGCCAAGGATGAACGCAGGTTATTTTGAAATTAAACATATCAGCTGCCCTCCTTGATGTGCAACAACCATTCCGCTACCGACAGTGCAAACATTGCCGCCGCCAGATACAACAAAAGGTCGTCATACCACTCCGAAACTACCGGAGTGTATTCGGGATTGTCCAGTACGGCTTTGACCCCGGAAATGTTGCTTTCGGACGAGTCGATGCGTACGTAAAAGTTTTCAATCAAAGTTTTGTCGCCAAGCAACGACTGCACCACGGTGTAAGTACCCGGGGCGGAAGCCGTTATGCTTGCCGGAAACTCGGAATAAGTTTGTCTTTCCCCGCCCGCGGAAGTAACTTCAAGCGAAGAGCCGCGCGCGTTAAGCGTAACTTCGTCGTTGACAGCGTAAGCATACTTACTGAACGTCTGCGGGAAGAAATACGCCAGGGCATTGTTCATCATTATCGGGAAAAACATGCTTATGCCCATGTTGGATTTGTTGATACTGAACGCCATTACGGCTATCTTGGTGTCAACCGTATTTTTGACAAAGAACACAGGATTGCCCTGGTAGTTGAGCAAGACGTCGTAACCGAACAGGGAACTTTCGTCCACCTGTACGTATTCGGTAACTTTGATTGCCGAAGGCTCGATGTACTTCATTATCGGGTGAGAAGCGTCCTTGACGGACAACGGCTCACCGTCGGCGTCGCTTGTATTAGGCAAAGTTATGCGACGCTTGATTGCAAACCCCGCATTTGACGCTTTGTCGGGGTCCAGCAGGAACACAACGCCGTCCGACGGCAACCTGTCAGGCACTTTATGCTCGAAGATGTACACATCGTAACCGCTGAGTTCGGGTTCGCCTCCCTCGGGGATTACCTTCAACTCGATGTCCAGAAGGTGTTGTTTCGCCCACTCGTCACGGATTGCAATAATGATGTTGCGGAAGAAAATGTTGGGTTTAGTGCTGTAATACTGAATACGCACCTTGGGCATTGTACCGCCGTAAGCGTAAAACTCGTTGTCGGTGGCAACACTGTCCGGTTCTTCGACGTAAAACCTTACATAATCGTAAGAGAATACTTTTTGGTTTTCGTTGAGAATTACCAGTTGCGTGTTGTCGTCGTGTTTGATCGTGCTGTAGGTGTAAATTACCGTAAACGTACCGTCGTCGCGACAGTCGATTTCCGTCTGCGGCAGCGTCATCGACGCTTCGACGCCGTTTGCTTTGCCTACTTCCCCCTTAAGTACCACATACCGGTCTTTGCCGTAGCAAGCCACGTCTACTTCAAAGGTGTAAAATCCGTCGGAATAGGCGGTGCGCACGTCGAGAATTGCCGCGTTCCACTCGCCGCTGTCCACCTTGCTCATGTTGTACACGTTTACTTTTCCGCTGTTTCCGTACGTCGTGTCGGTGAAAAAGCAAATTTCGGCAGACTGATTGTCTTGCAACGCATCAAAAGCAATGTCCATTGCGCCGTCCACATCGGCAATGCCGTACGAACAACCAAGACCGTCAAGCACCACATCCAATTCGCCTTTGTCGGTACAACCGGAAAGTAACAGTTTCGACTCGGTATCGGCGGAAATAAGCGTAATCGTACCACCCTGTTCGATAGCGTCGCCTGCGAAGTTGCGTATTTCTTCGATTGCACGACTGTAACGCGTTACCCCCTCGAACTCCGAGCGCATGCTTGCCGAAGCGTCCAGCACTATAATTTTGTCCGGTCCCGTATTTTCCGACGGGCGGACAATGACGGGATTTGCAAGTATAAACACTGCGGCGCAAATCATCAGCACCTGACAGATAAGCAACAGGATATGCCTCAACTTGCTGATCGGTATATTTTTCTTTTTGTATTTCAGGCTGAGTTTCCAGATATACGTACTGGATATGTACTTGTTCTGGTAATTGGGTTTGAGAAGGTAAATCACCAACCAGACTACCAGTCCCAACAAACCTATCAGCCCCAACGGCGTCAATAATCTCATTCCATTATACCTACGTTCATCAGTTGTCCGAAAACGGCTTTTTCTATCGGTGTATCTGTCGTTACGGAAATAAAATCGCAATCGCGTGAGCGGCAAAAACTCTTCATGTCGTCAAGAAAATCCTTGAGTGCCATCCGGTAAGCGTCCAACGCTCCGCGAGTTATTCTCATTTTTATGTTTCTGTCGTCGGTCAGGTCTTCCGACTCGGAGTCGATAAGCGTCACGCGCCCCGTGTAAGACGGGTCTACGTCTTCGGGAGTCATCAACTGCACCAGCGCGACACGCCTTTTTTTGTAGCACAGGTAATCGACTGCCTTTTTCCAGTTACTTTCTGTAAAGAAATCGGAAATTATGACAGTGATACCGTCGCTGGTTCCCTGGTCGTCACAGCCGAGGATAGCTTTTTCAATGTCGGTGTCGCCGTCGAAGTTCAGCTTCTCCATCTCGCCCACGGCACCGAAAAACGCCGTTTTGCCTACAATTGTACCAAACGGATTGGTGGCCTTGTCACCTTGCATAAAATACAACGACAGCTTGTCCATGTTGTGCACGGACAGAAATCCGAGCGCAGCGGCAAAAGCCATTGCGTACATTGCCTTGGACGGTTCCGGCTTTGCCATGGACGCCGAACAATCGAGAAAAATCCTCGTGTGCATCTGCCTTTCGTCGGTAAACAACTTGAGAAAGTACTTTTCGAAACGACTGTACAGATTCCAGTCTATACGACGGATGTCGTCGCCCAACATATATTCGCGGAAATCGGCAAACTCCACCGTTTGTCCGTAAGTTTTGACAAGATGCTTTCCTCCGAAAAATCCGCCGAGGCTTGTCTTTACGTTCAGCGCGGATGTTTCCAACCGAGCGAAAAAGTCATTGTTTAAGTAAGGTATTTTCATAGGCCATCTTCAACTTTCCAATTAGTTTCAAAGAAGTTACAACTACGCTTTAACAAAGCATTCGTATAACATCCGTTATAATGTCTTATGCAAGCCAAAGACGCACCCTCTCGGTTGCCCGAGGAAGTGCGTCGTTGCCATCATACAAACATATATTTCGGCAAGATTTTAGTCGGTCACTTGCTCTTTATTAAACATTCACCTTAAATCTTTTTGCAACTTCTGCCACTATCTGACCGATGATCTGATCTGCACTGACCTTTTCGGCAACCGCTTCGAAGTTGAGTTTCATACGGTGACGCAACACGGGGTAAGCCAACTCGTTGATGTCGCTGTACGCTACGTTGAAACGACCTTTCATAAGTGCCTTTACCTTGGCTGCGGAGATGAGTGCCTGTCCGGCACGAGGGCTTGCGCCCAGACGTATATATTTTTTGGCGGCTTCGGAAGCGAACTCGCTGTCGGCGTGAGTTGCCGCGCACAGCGTCATTGCGTAACGCATCACTTCTTCCGCAACGGGAATCTGATTTGCCGTTTCACGCATCTGCAACAGCTGTTCACCTGTGCAGGCGGGTTCGGCAACTTCCGCCATTGTTTTCTGAGTCATGGTGACGATGCTCATCAGGTCGTCAAGACTGGGATTGGGCACCACCAATTTGAACATAAAACGGTCCATCTGCGCTTCGGGCAACGGGTAAGTACCGTCCTGTTCTACGGGGTTTTGCGTGGCAAGTACGAAGAAAGGCTCCATCATCTTGCGCGAAACGCCCATTACCGTAACGGTGTGTTCCTGCATTGCTTCAAGCAGTGCCGATTGCGTTTTCGGCGTGGCGCGGTTGATTTCGTCGGCAAGAATAATGTTGCTGAACACGGGACCGGGTTGGAACTGAAACGAGGAATTGCCCTGTTCGTCTTTAACGATGATGTTGGTACCCGTAACGTCCGCGGGCATCAGGTCAGGCGTAAACTGTATACGCGAAAATGGCAAAGAAAACACTCTGCCGAGCGTACGCACCAGTCTTGTTTTTCCGACTCCGGGAACACCTTCCAGAAGCACGTTACCGCCTGCAATCATTGCGATAATCGTACCCTCGACGACTTCGTTCTGTCCGATGACGTCGCGTCTGATTTGTGTAAAAATGTTTTCGCACTGAGTGCTGAACTGTTTTATGCTTTCTTCTGTTACCATGACCAAATAAACTCCTTGTTGTCAATGCGTTTGTATGTTGTATGTCTTTGTCGATTTGTCAGGATTTCCGTTTCCGTCACAATTTTTTTGTGACGGAAACGTTAGGGTTAATTAAGCAAATCGTAGTAGCGTTGGATGAAGTCCAGAATGTAATCGGGTACTTTTTCACCGTTCGCTTCGTACTCCTTGGCAAGAGCCATGTACTCTTCCAGACGGGTTTTGTAGTCGGTGTTGCCGTCGATGATGTTGTTGTTGTCCTTGTTAGGGGTCGAAGGTGTGCTGGGATCGCTGCCGGGATCTTTGTCGGGATCGTTTTCGGAATCGCTCGGATCTTTGTCACTGTCACTCTGTTCGGGGTTTCCTTCCTGCGGAGCGTCGGCTTCTTCACCCATATTGTCGGTCATGCCGTCGCCAGGTTCGTAGTCGCCGCTGCCGCCCAGTTGCGCGAAGTATGCCGACACAAATATGGTTATTTTACCGTCAACGCCCTTGACGTATGCCGTTCCGGTATCCAGGTCAACAGCATACAGTGCGCCTTCGCCATATTCTTCGATAGTTTTTTCGTCAAACTGATTTTTGCTGTTGATTTCCATTACATAGGAACCTTCGAATACGCTTTCGTCAACAAAAACCGCTTCTTCAAAACGATACGGATCCTGTGAGCCGTCTCCCCATTGTACAAACCCCCAGTCGGGATCTGCAAATGCAAGCACCGCTTCACTGCTTTCGCCTACTGCGACAAGTTGTTCGTCCATTCCCTCGACAAGTCCGCCTACGCCTTCCTCATCGCGAATATCGAGGTTTATCGTGTCCTGACGATAGATTTTGCACAAGTATCTTACCGTGTAGTAGGCTTCGGGATTTACGATGTCGGGAATGATGTCCGGACCTTCCGGAATGACGCCGCTGCTTGCCAATGCCGAAATCGTCGTCATGGAACCGGCACAGACAAAGGACACGATCAACAGTACAAGAACTGTCTTTGAAAGCACGATCTTGACGTTTTTCGGGTCGATTTTTGCCAAAGCCTGCCTGGCGTCCTCACGTTGACGCATTGCAATGTACGATTCGTCGTTTTGCAATTCGTGCATAGTAAGCAAACGTTCTTCAAGTCCCAGTGAGTCCAGACGTCTGGCGATTGCCTTTGTGTCCGGGCGGAAAAACAAAAAATACAACGACGGTACAAGCGCGGCGCAAATGCCGACGCTTATGCCTGCCGACAGCCAGTATCTTTTGATACCGGCAAACCAGAATGCCAAGAGGATGACCGTTTCCGCAAATAATGCTATGGTCAGTGCGAGCAAAAACGACTTCAACAGTCCTTCGCCGACGAGTTTTTTGTAGTACTTTTGGAATATACTTTCTTTACTCATAACTCCTCCTAAAATCACCAAACCGAGTGACACCTGTTACGGTGCCATTCGGTTGTAGTGTTTGTATTGCTTTGCGGCTGAGTTCAAATCATTCTTCCGTTGTGGCGGAAGATTCTTCGGCAGTTGCCCAAACAAAGGTTGCGTTGCAGTCGGCGTTCCACTTGCTGTTCCATCTGGTGGAAGCTTCGGTGTGGTCGGTAAAGGTGATCGTCTGTTGGTCCGTCCACTTCTGGAATGCATTTCTACCGATGCTTGTCGTCTTGCCTGTAATTGTCAGGTTCAACTTGGTGCATCCGTAGAATACCGTGTTGCCGATTGTTTCGACATTTGCAATGCTGCCGATTGTGGTAAGATTGCTACAATTGTAGAAAGCACTGCTATCGATTTCCGTTACGTTGTCCAGACCGGACAGTTCCGCAAGAGCGGAGCAACCGTAAAACGCCTGATAACCTACGTACGTAATACCGCCGTGCAACGTAACACTTGTCAATGCCTTGCAGTTGTAGAACAACCTTTCGTTGATTAGTGTAATGCCGGTGGGGATGACAACGTTGTTCAATACGCTGCAACCGCTGAACACTTCTTCGCCGAGCGAAGTAAGCGTGGTCGGCAAGTGGATTGTAGCAAGTTTGATGCAACCACTAAATGCGCCGTCTTCGATTGTCTTGACGCTGTCGGGGATTGTGACGGATGTCAATGCCTTGCAATTCTTAAACGCTTCCTTGCAGATTGTAGTTACGCCGTCGGGAATGACGATACTTTCCAGTGCCGTGCAACCCGAGAACATCTGCATCGGAACGGAAGCCATGTTGCTGCCGAATGTAACTTGGGTAAGAGCGGTACAACTGCCGAACACCGATGAACCGTAGTTGACAACGCTGTTTGACAACGTTACCGATGTCAACTTTTTGCAACCGCTGAATACGCTGTTGCCGATCGTCACAAGGCTGTCGGGCAACACCAATTCGGTAAAGCCTGTGTTTGCAAATGCAGACAGTCTTGCTTCGGTAAGGTTTTTGAATGCGTCAAAGCTTGCGAGAGAGGTACATCCTTTGAATGCAGAGTCGTACACTTCCACAACGTTTCCTTCGATTGTCGTAAGTGCCGTGCAACCATTAAACGCTTCATTTTCCACTACTGCATAGTCGCCGACAAACGTCACCTTGGTAAGTTTGGTCATGTTTCTGAACACTTTTGCCGCAGCATATGAAAGTTTAAGTTCGGTGATTGCGGTACCCTTGAACGTATCTTGGGACTCCTTGTCATAAATCTCGTTGGTTTCGAAACGAGTTACGTTTTCAAGGTTGATGGATCTGAGATTTGTACAACCGTTAAACGTGTTGTAACCGTTGATAATTTCCACACTTTCGGGAAGAGTAATCGTTTCTACGCTTGTATTGTTGCGGAAGGCATTGGGAGCGATTTCCGTCGTACCTTTCAAGACTACCACGTTTGCACGGGAGTCGATGCTGAGTACCAACTTTGTTCCGCTGTACAGGATACCTCCGTCGGCCTTCAAAACAGTGTTTTCGGGTACTGCAAAACTTGCGCCCGTAACGCCTGTAAAGCTGTCTCCGTAGACGTGGAATGTGATGTCGGGGTTGCCGATAGTAATTTTGGTAAGGTCACTACACTTTTCAAACGACATAGAGCCTACCGTAGCAACTTTGTTGAGATTTATTTCCTTAAGCGACGTACAACCGCTGAACGCATAGTCGCCGATTTCCGAAACATCGTCGCAAAGCGTTACTGTAGCAAGTTGGGTACAACCCTTAAACATGCTGCTGCTGACTTTTGCTGCGGTGTTGTAGGTGACGCTCGTAAGAGAAGTACAACCTTCGAATACGCTGGAACTGATACTTGTAATCGTCGCGGGAATTGTGACCGATTGAACCGCCGTACCCTTGAATGCTTTCATTCCGAGCGTTGTTACGTTGCCCAGATCAAAAGATGCAAGGGCTGCACAACCTTCAAATGCGCTTGCGGGTATCGCGGTGATTGCATCGTTGAAACTGCCGATTTCCGCCAGGTTTTTGCAGTTGTAGAACGCTTTATTGCCCAGGCTGACAACCTTGGACATGTCGAATCTCGCCAACATGCTTGCTCCGCTGAATACCGAGGATCCGATCTCCAACGTGCCGACTGCCGTAGTATCTACGGTTACAAGTTTCGTACAACCTTCAAATGCGCTGTCGGCAATCTTGGTTACGTGTTCGCCCAATGTCACTTTGGTAAGATTTGTGTTACCTTTGAACATTGACGGCAGTATGTCTTGGTCGATAAAGATTTCCTTGACGCTTGCCTTGCCAAAACCTGCATAGTAGTAGGTTGAACCGGAATCCGATTTACCAAGCAGCTGAATGTTGTTGCTGATAGTAAGCGATGCAAGAGCCTTACAACCGTCAAAAGTTTTGTACAGATACAACTTACCTACCTTTGTAAGATCCAATGCGGTAAGTTTGGTTGCACCACTGAACGCACCTTCGTAGATGGTCAACGAGCCGTCTTCGTAACCGGAGAAATCCAATGTCGTGATGCCCGAATCCTTGAATGCGCTTTGCTTGATTTCCTTAAGCTGCGAAGGCAACTTGACCGTCGTCAGACTTGTGCATCCTTCGAACATACCCTTGTTGCTACTGTTACCGGTAATGGCAGTAAGCTCGTCCGGCAGGTTGATAGACTTCAATGACGTGCATCTGTAGAACGGTCCGCTGAAGAAGCTGCCGCTTGCGCCAAGCGCTGTCACCGTGTACGGCAATGTGTTGCCGGCGGCGTATACAACGTTGCCGCTCTCGTCGACTTTAAGCGCGTACTTGATGTTGGCAAGCTTGGTGCAATTGTTGAATGCGTCGGCACCGATGGATTGCAATTTGCTTGCTTGTCCGTCGGCGGTAAGAGCAAACTCTATCGTCGTCATGGAGGAAGCATTGTTGAACGCACCTCTGCCGATGGAACCCACTTCGCCCGGAATGGCAATGCTTGTCAACTTCCTACAACCATTGAACATGTAGTCGGGGATTGCCGCGTACTTGTAGCCTTCGGCAAAAGTAACCGTGGTAAGCGAAGCACAGTTAGCAAATACGTATGTGCCAAGCGAAGAAATACGTGCAGGCAACTCGACAGAAGTAATGCCGCAGCCGTCGAAAGCGTTGTCGCCGATTGTAAGTGCTTGTGCGTCTGCCGAAGTTGCAAACGCGATTCCCGTTACATTCTTTCTGTTCTTAAACGCGCCTGCGCCAATCTTTGTTACGCTGGCGGGTATCGTGTACAAGGCGGATGTAAAATCTTTGTCGACATACACTAATTCCGTCTTGTCTTTGTTGTAGATAACTCTGTTTTTAGCCTCGGTTGCATCCGTTTCCACAGAAATTGTAGCCGAATCCTCGGGAACAACCATGTTTGTCAAAGAAGTTGCCGAAGCCGTGATGTTGACAACGGAAGCAGCGTCGATTTCCTTGGAAAGGGTAATTGACTTGATCTTTGCGCCATTGAATACGTTTGCGCCGACCGTTTCTACGCCGTCGGGCAGCACAAGGTCGGTAAACAGCTGATTCTGGAAGGCAAATTCACCTATCGAAGCAAGGTTGCAGCCCTGTTCGAATGTAACGCTTGTAAGCGGAGTGCCCTGGCCTGTGCTTCTTTCGTGGATTAGCGCATAGTTTCCGATCTTGGAAAGTCTTGCGGGGAAAGCAATAGTTTCCAATCTGTAACATGCAAAGAATACCGTGTCGCCCCAACTACCGGTCTTGGCAACATCTGCCATGTAGAAGGGCTCGCTGCCGCCTTTCTGGAACACCACCGACGTTACGTTGTGGCAGTTGTAGAAGGACGAAACGCGGAACGTGGTCGCTTCCTTGGCAACTTCCACTTCGCCGGTCTTGCCGTACGGACACCAGACAAGCACACTCTTGTCGGCGTTGTACAGCACGCCCTTGTAGGAGCTGAATTCGCTGCCGCCCTCTTCCACGTTGATATCCGTAATAAAGCAGAAATCATCCTGGATACTGGCACTGTTTTGCCAAGCGGGAGCGTTTTGATTTGCCAGTGGATAGTCACCGCTACTGCCGTAACCGCCACCGAACTCAAATACATCGTAGTTGCCGTTAGGAGCGGATATACGGTTGGGCAACGACAGTACGGTAAGAGCGTCGCAACCCTTGAATGCCGCTGCGCCGAAAGACAAAGGTTCGCTTCCGCCGCTTGTAAAGACAACGTTGGACAGACTTACGCAATCTTCAAACGCGCTTCTGCCGATTGCACGGTTGTTGCTGTCGATGTTTGCTACCGTGGTGGGTATCGTTACCGACTTCAACGCCTTGTCAAACTTGAAAGTACTGTCGGGAATATTGACAAGTCTTTCGGGAAGAACAACGTTTACTATGTTGCTGCACATATAAAATACGTATGTGCCAAGCGTCAGATCTTCCGTACCGCCGGTGGCAAACGTCAACGTTTCGATACCGGATCCGTAAAATGCGTAGTCGCCGATACTTGTTACGGTGGACGGAATGTTGATGCCCTTCAATGCGTCGGTAAACTGGAATGCACTTTCACCGATTGTTTGCAGACCTTCGTTGAGCGTAACTTTTGCAAGAACACGACTTCCGTCGCCTACTCCGTAGTAGGTGAATGCTTGTTCGCCGATAGAAACGGTACGTGCGGGTAATTCGATTTCCGTCAAAGACGTACAGTTGAGGAAGGCTCTTGCACCGATTGTCAGTCCGCTTTCACCGTCTTTGGCAAATGTAACCGAGGCAAGGTTGGAGCAATCCTCGAACGCACTGTCACCGATGACGGTAACGTTGGACGAAATGACGATGGCAAGCATATTGCTCTTGCCCTTGAACACTGCGCCTGCGATTGTGGTTACGGTGTCGGGAATAGTGTACACTCCCTCGAAGCTGTCGGGGAAGAACAACACCATTGTCATGTCTTTGTTGTACAACACGCCGTTGTCGTCACGTTGATAGTTGGGGTTGTCTGCCGAAACCTGAGGTTTGTACTTCTTGCAGTTGTAGAACACCAGGTTGAAGTTCATCGTGCCGACGTTTTTGGTCAGTTCGCAAGTAACAAGCGCGCGGCAATTCGCAAATGCGTAGTCGCCAAACTCCAGTGCGGCTGACACGTCGGACAAATCGATTGTCTTGACCGAGCTGTCTTCAAAAGCATGCGCGCCAAGGCTTGTAAGGCTGTTGGGCAACTTCAATTCGGTGATGCTTGCAGAGTCAAATGCATATTCACCGATGGACGCTACGCCACAGGACTCCGTTGCGGTAAAGTCGTCACCGTTCCATGCGCCGTTTTCTTCAAATGTAACGACGTTGAGTTTGTTGCAACGATAGAACGCATAGTCGCCGATTGTCAGACCGATGGGATCCTTGACCGCCTTAAACGTCACTTCGGTAAGATTCTTCGACTTGTTGAATGCGTAATCTCCGATTGACGCAAGGTTGCCGTTAAAGGTGATTTTGGTTACGGGGTTGTACTTTTTGAGCGCGGGGTTTTTGGCTTCCTCAAAGGAATCGAACGCATGCGCTGCAATCCTGATGATGGAAGAAGGAATTTCTACTTCGAATTCCGTTGCGCTGCTAAGACCGATCGGGCAGTAGATAATCTCGTCTTTGTTTGCATTTGCCAGCATACCTGCGATATTTTTACCGCCGTCGTTTACCGTCAAAGCCGAGTATACCTGTTTTTCAAACGCACCCGTAAATTCAATACTCGACAGCAGTTTGAACTGCGAGAAAAATTGTTGTACGTTTGTGATTTCCGCCAATCTTGCGGGAAGAATGAATTTTTCGACATACAGCGTGTCGTTGAAAGCTGCGTTGTCGATTGTAAGCAATTGCTTGGGAAGCGCGTTGCCGCTTTCGTCCTTGAGCTCGGTTTCATCGAAGATGACCATCTTGAGGTTTGCGCAATTTACAAACGCGTCTGCCTCGATGTTTGTCACCGACGCGGGAATTACCACCGTGTCAAACTTTGCGTTGTTGAACGTGCGGGAACCGATTGTGGACACACCGGCAGGCACTCTGAACGTACCCGTAAATGCGGCGGGGATCAGGTGCAAGGTAGTTTGTCCGTACAACTTCATTACAATCGAACCGTCAACTTCGCTGAATATACCTGCAGAATGGTCCGTTTCCGCAATGTGGAAGGCTTCGATACGTTTGCATCCGTCGAATGCCGTCGTAGGAATGGATTCCAATGTGTCGGGAAGAGTGACACTTGTCAGATAGGGATAGTCCTTGAAGCCGTATTCGGCAATGGATCTTACCGGCAAACCGTTGTATTTGGCGGGAATTCTGATTGTCGAAGTGTAGTAACCGAGAGTTTTGCCTGCTTTTACGCTGTATCCGCCCTCACCGTCGGGAGAAAATACGAATGCGTTTACATACTTGGCGTACACCACCGTGTTTTCGGCAATGTTCCAGGGAGCAAGGCTGTTACCGAGTTCGTCCGTGTACTGAACGCCCTTTCCGTCTGCCGTTGCATACCAACCGACAAAGCCCTTTTGTGCGGACTCGGCATCGGTAAGCATATCGGGCACAGGCAGCGTGTAGCGTCCCGTGTATTTGACGCTTACCTTTTCCACCGTGCCTTCGCCGTGGACATTGTAGTCAAGCGTGATTTCGTAACTACGCGGCAACCAGTTGGCGTACAGAACGATGTTTGCGGGGTAATCGAATGTCTTTGCCGTAAACTGAGTACCGTTGGAAGCGGAACCGCCTGCAACGTTGTACCAACCTGCAAAGTCGTAGCCTACGCGTTCGCTTGTGGGCATTTCCACCGTATCGCCGATCGCCTTGTATTGCTTTCCGACGCCTGCGCCGCCCATGGAGTCAAACGTAATCGAGTAAGCGTACACTTCGAATGTTGCCCAATCCGAGTAATCGCCCGTAAGAGTACGGTATCTTACATAAAGTTGGTTTACGCCTTCTTTTGTCAGATGTACATCTGCGTGATTGCTTGTCGTTTCGGCAGTGACGCCGCTGTTTACCTTGTATTCGTAAATGTCTGCGTCGGACATTGCCGTCCAGCCGAACTTACCGTTTGCATACGTAAGTCCGTTAAGCCCCGAGCCTGCTTTTGCACTGCTGAGGACAAACGCATCGCTCCACAAGGATTCGGAATTTTCAAACACCGCTTTTATCTTGATGGAGTACTGATTGCCGATAGTAATATACTTGGCATCAAGAACAAGTTGCGCTTCGGTGACATCCACCACCACGTCGTTGATCTGTACACGGTAGGATGTTGCGCCTTCCACGGCATTCCACTTAAGCAAACCTTGCTCGACGGCAAGTTGCGAAGGTGCCGCAGCGTCGGTCTTGTTGATTGTCGCAGCAGTTGCGGCTGCCGAGTTGAATCCTTCGGTAACCGCCTTGACGGTAACGTCAACTTCACCTGCAGGCAAAGACTTTATGTCAAGTTTTGTTTCCGTACCGAGGTAGTACTGAGCTTCGCCTACGGTAACGATGTAGTGTTGTGCGTTTTCGACAGCCGTCCAGGTAAGCAAACCTGTCGTTGCGTCGTAAGAGATACCTGTAACTGCCGCAAGACTTCTGTCAAAGGTAAAAGTAGCAACGGATTCGAGGTAGTTTGCCGCAACGGCCTTTACCGTGAATTCGATACCGCCGTTACGCATTGCGCAATTGACGAAGTTGTAACTTGTGGACTTGCCGATGTACACGTTGCTGTGGTTGTGTTCGGCATCGCCGCATTTTACGGTAATGTAGTATCCCTCGGCATTGTCAACACCGTCAAACAACAGAATGGAGTTGCCCGCTACTTTGAAGCCGGACACGCGCGAAAGAGCCTTGTTGAGGTAATATCTTTCGATTGTGTTGCTGCCGTATGTAAGCGTAAACTTGTATTCACCTGCGACTTGTGCGGACAAATCGTATTTGTAAGCCGATGCTCCCGTTGCGCCGAAGGGTTGCTCGACGGTAGTTCCGTCGGGTTTGGTGATGGTAAGTTTTGCCGCTTCCGAAACGCCTGCCCACACAACGCCCGTGCTTGTGACGTCCATGGTGCCGAGAGTCGTTCCGTCGGCCTGCCACAAAGCAAACAATGTGGTGTCGGAGGTAAAACTACTACCGTCGGCGTATTGACAGGTAAGTTTGTCGGCTTGGTTGTATGCGCTTATCCACCAGCCCTTGAAGGTGTAGCCTTCGCGAGTGGGTACGGGTGCTCCGTCGACCAACTTGCCGCTTACGGTGCGTTGCGAAGCAATTGCTTCGGTTGTATCGTAGCCGAGATTGAACGAAACGGTATATTCCGTCGTGCCCTCAACGTATTCGATCCACTTGGCATACAGCGTAACGTCGGCGGTTATTTTTTCCGTTTGGAAATCGAACGGTTTGCCGCTGAAGTCTGCCGCCTTGTACCAGGCAATAAATTTGTAGCCGGCATTGACAGGATCCGTAGGTTTTGCAACAAGATTACCGTTGGTAACTTCAACTGCGGATGTGCTTGTTCCGTCGTTAAACGTTACTGTAAGTTTGACCTGCTTGTACAGTCTGTATTCCGCAGCACCGATTGTCAGAACAAGTATGTTGCCCTGCAGCGCACAGGTTGCCGTACCGTCCTCGGTTTTGTTGAATGTCAGAGTAATTACTTCGTTTTCCGTTTTGTACGTACCCGAAGAAAGATTTCCGTCCATGGCAAGGGTGAAATTGCCCGTGCCGTTGAGCGTAAGATTTATTTCATCGAGTGAGTAAACGCCCTTTTCCGCGCCTTCTTCAGTCGGCGTGGGGACATCATTGTCGCTTTTGTCGCATGCAAAAAGCGTGCCTGTCACAAGACAGCACGCGAGTAAGGCGGCAAGAAGTACAATTAACCACTTGTTGTTTCCTGTTTTCATTTGATGGCTACCTCCATAAGAATATACGACGAAAAGCCCATTTTTCGGCAAGCACCGCCGACAACAAACACCGCTTTCCGACACATATAAACGCGTGCAATTTTTGTTTTCCGAATTGCATCGACCACAGCGACACATTGTTACTCTCAGCCACGATTGCAATCGGTAACAATCAAGTACAACTTAATGCCATGTTATGATTTCAATAGTATAAAAAATTTCAAAAAAATAGTCAACAATTTGATGTCCGT
>OLXG01000014.1_pt1 | contig 73515 bp, 44 predicted proteins | sample 1673861 | NCBI WGS metagenome assembly OLXG01 (sample SAMEA103958130, study PRJEB25191) | human gut metagenome | biome: human-associated habitat [ENVO:00009003]; feature: intestine environment [ENVO:2100002]; material: feces | place: Germany | collected 2013/2015
GAAGCGGCGCGAGGCATCAGCCGCTCCCATATTGGCAATTCCTCGACAGGACCCCTTACGTAATCCACTTCACTTCGGCGCCTGTTTCACAAGGGCGCTTCCGCGGGGATACTCTCGGCTTCACTTCGTTCCGCTCGGTATGACATGTTTTTATGCGGCTCGAACAATTTTGTTTCTTTTAGTAGTGGGTGCACGACCCGTGCTCGGCGCCCATTTGTAAAAGTACAAAAAAACACCGTTGAAATAACGGCGCACTACTCAAAGTTTTGGGGGATTGGGGTATGGGGAAAGGGGGACTTTTGGTAAAAGTCCCCCTTCCCCATACCCCTTTCCCCAAAACTTTGGGTAAACGGGGGGGGGAATAAACAAAAACAATAAATTTATTACTACCGTATCTTGTGTCGATTACTATCAATTGAAAATTACAACAAAAAAGAGGGCAAATTTGCCCCCTTTTTTTGTTCGTAAAAGTATACAAACTTTTAGCAATTTTACAGAGAAAATCCTTCGCAAGTGTAGGTGAACCCGATTTCCGTGTCCACATACGGTGAGAATTTGCCTGACTTCAGCTTCAAAGTGTTTCCGCTGATCGTAAACACGATATTCGAACCTATCTCCACACCTGTGCCTACCTGTGCAGTAACAGTAACGGTCAATTCGTTTCCGTTGACCACACCATCGGCAAAGGTAACCGTCCAGCCGGCATTTCCGCATGTCATTACGCCGGCGATATCCGAACTGTCGTTAAACGTAATGGCGTTTACAGCGTTGTGCGTGAATACGCAACCTGCAAACTTGCTCTTGCCAAGCAATGCTTGGTTAGCTACATCCAGACCGTAAGTCGTACTCGTTGCGCCGTCAAAGATAGTGATGTTAGTACCGCTTACAACATACGTCTTGCCGTTGCCTGCACCGCCGAAGCCGTCCAGCGTGATTGCGCCTGCGTTGTCTGGCAATGTGTACGTTCCGTTGTAACCGTCCGAAACCTTGGTGTAGGTACCTTCGCCGAGAGCAACGACTACCGATTTTTTACCGCCGATAACAAACGTGATATTGTTGCCGTCAAGCGTGTAAACCGTTGTTTCGCTGCCGATTGTCAACGTACCGTAACCGTCAACAACGATTTCACCGTATTCACCGGTGTAAGTACCTGCTTTGCCGTCGCTTCCAACCAACGTCTTGTCTTTCCATACATACAATGCCGTTCCGTTTTTGGAAATCAACACACCGTTTTTCGAAGCACAACCGTATCCGTTGCACGCTTCACCATTTACACTAAACGTCACGTTGTAAATAATTTCGTCGTTAGCCACAAGCAAATTCTTTGTTGTGTTGTCATTATACGAAATTGTCATGAAAGTCACAAGTTTTCCGCCTACGACAGCGCATGAATAGTTGATTGTCTTAATGGAATCAGAGTTTCTGAATCCGATATATGCGTCGTTCCCCCATGTCGTGGTATTGCTTCCAGAGAATCCTATTACAATTACGTCTCCCTCTGTGCAAACGTAACCGTATCTACCAACCAAAATTGAGCCGTCGGTCTTAGACATATCTTCTGAAGAAAGAGTGCCGCTAACCTTACCGCTGAATTTACCGTCGGCAGAAATTGTAATAATACTTGTACCGGGCGTTATATCATCTTTCGACCAAGTGCTGTAAATTTCAAAGCCCTTGTACGTACCCATCGAAGCAGCAGGTTCCATCCACTTAGCGTAGTAAGTAACTGCCGCCGTAACCTTGGTGGAACTTGTAGCCTGTTCGCCCCAATCGTCGCCACTCTTTGCAAACCAGCCTGCAAATACTTTACCTTCAAAAACAACTGTTGCATCAACGGTCGGGATTGTGTTGCCCAGCGTATCGCCGATTGCAAGTGTGTTGACAACCTTAGTTGTTTTGCCCGTTTCGTATTCGTAGCCGCTGTAATCAAACGTGATGTTGACAATGGCGTCGTACTTAGCGTAGTAGGTCTTGTTTTCCGTCAATGTAACGGTTGTCTTTGCACTGCCGGTAAATTCCGCATTGTCGTACCAGCCGCGGAACTTGTAACCTTCAACAGCCACTTCGTCACCCGAAGGCAACGTTACGCTCTTACCGTAGAACGGCGTAACAGGAGCAATTTCCTTGTGTTCATTTACAAAGGTAATTGTAACTCTGTTGTCCTCTACCGTGTAGGTGCTGCCGCTGATTTTAACCTTGTACTGTCCGTCGGTCGTCGTGACGTCGTAGGTGTAGCCTGCGCCTTCGTCAGCCGCCGTGTAGGTACCACTAAGCGCACCGCTTGCAAGCCCTGCGCCGTTGAGAATAAGATTTTCCTTTCCTTCACAGGTAAATGTGCCTTGCGTGCCGTCCTGAGCAACCGCGTCGTTACTGCTGTTTCTTGCAAACGAGTAGGTGTTTTCACCTGCGGTAACGGTGATTACGTACATGTTTTTCGAGATGTCCGTCATCGTTGTAAGTGTCGCACCAGATGAATCCGTTGCCGTCCACGTTACGTTTGCGTAAACGACTCTGTTGTAAACAAGCAGATTTTTTGTCGTGTCATTGCTGAACTTGATTGTAGCAATCTTGACCGTACCCTTTGTCCAGCTTACGCTTTCTGCCGAAGCAGGCGTAACGTCACCGTTTACTGCAAAGAACAGATAAATGTCGTGTTCATTTGTAGATTTTCCCGCGTAGTAGTCAATTTCAACAATTCCATTTGCAATGTCTGCATAGCCGTTGTAACGGCTGCTGCCGTCCACCAATACAAAAGTACCGGTTTCGGCATTGTAATTTTCGATTGTACCTTTTTTAGAGCCCGTCACCTTACCGAAGTTGTCGATGGTAATAGAAAATCCAAGCGAACTCTTGGTTGTCAATTCGATAATCTTTTCGCTCGGGTCAAATTCTGCACCCTTGTAGCTACCCGCCAGTGCGTGCGGTTCAACCCACTTAGCGTAAACGGTTATACTTTCGGTAACGGTCGTGCCGTTGGTAAATTCCGTACCCCAGTCGCCGCTTTCCGTGCCGTTTGCCGTAAACCAACCCGCAAATACCTTGGTGCCGAACGTGAAGTCAACAGTAGGTACTGCCTTCGATTCGTCGTTTACAAACAGGTTTTCGACGCTGTTTGCATGTGCGCCGCCGTCAAGGTAGTTGTACGTAACCGTGACAGCCGCGTCGTACTTGGCGTAAAGGACAATTTCGTCTTTGTCTGCGGTAATCGACGTAACTTTGTTGGTAAATGCCGCTTCCTTGTACCAGCCGCGGAATGTGTAACCGCTGACCGTCGGTCCTTCGGGAGGGGTGTACGTGCTGCCAAACGGAACGCTTACGTTTGCAAGAGTTGCCTCAATCTCGCCGAAGTCGAACGAAATTGTAGCATTGTACTCTACAAGGCTGTACGTGTTGCCGCTGAGCGTAAGTTTGTACGTCTTTCCGCCCACATTCGCAACCGCCGTATAACCTGCATTTTCGATTGCCAACGTGTAAGTACCCTTTTCACTGCCAAGGGTAAGTCCGCCGAAGCCGTCAAGCGTAAGTTTTTCGCCGCCTTCTCTTGTGTAGTAACCGTCAAGTCTGTCAAGCGAATTTACAGAAGTGATTTTTACGCCGTTGATTGTCAGATCCTTAATATACGCGGTATCTTCGCCCGTATCTACAGAACTGTCCTTTTTGTACTCGATTTTAATGTAGGCAGCACCGTCGGATGTGATTTTCAAAACTTGAGAGAACGATATAGCGTCTTTTTCCGTTTTGGATGCACCGCTTATTGTATCCGATTGAGTCCACTCGCTACTGTTGTAAACTCCGTTTTTGTAATAGTAGAAATATGCTCTGTCGGAATTTTCACTGTTTGCCCACAATTTGAACGAAACTTCTATTTCACCGCCCACGGGATAAATCGACAGACTTGCGGTAGAACTTTTCTTTTCCTGGTTGTTGCTCTTCCACAATTCCGTTGCAGAGTCATAAGCAAACGCGTAACTACTGCCGGTGTCTATTCTCCAGCTTACGTTTTCGTTCCACTTGGCAATGAACACCATTCCGTCCGCAACAAGCGTGCCGTCGTCAACGGCATAGTCACCGTCGTCGATTACGCCGTTTTTGTTGACGTCCACGTACCATGCCTCAAACGGACGACCGTTGTTGTACTTCAGGTTGTCCTCTGCGGCAAGAGCCTTGCTGAACTGAGCGTTCTTGACAAGGTGCGTTTCCTTGTCGGCAATCAGGTGACCGTACTTAAGCGTTACCGTAGCAAGAGTTTCCCATTTTGCGTACAGATTGATCGTGTCGCCGCTGTACATAAGCAGATCGGCAATGTTTTCTTCGCTTGCCTGAGTGCTGAATTCCGCGTCGAAGTACCAACCCTTGAAGCCCTTGGTCTTGTCGGCGTTAAGCGTAACGTCCGCAATGTAATCCGCAGGAGCCTTTGAAAGGATCGCTTCGCCGATGTTGATTTCCGTATTCTGCGTGCCGCCGTCCACAAGTCCGTTGTAAACAACCTTGACGGGCTTCGTCCAGATTGCGTACACGGTAATTTCCGTCTGTCCGAGCGCGATAGTAACGTCTGTGCGCGCTTCTTCGACGCTTTCGGGTTCTGCCGTCAGATACCAGCCTGCAAAGAAGTAACCTTCACGCGTAGGCACAGGCAACGTGTAAGCAACGCCGATGTTGATTTCCGTTTCGTGCGCGCCCAGTGTGCCGTCGTTAAGCACGTAGTTTACCGTGCCTGTGGGCTTAACCCTGGTGTAGGTGTAATTTTCACCGACAGTAACCTGATAATAAGCCTTGGATGTGCCTTCTTCCAAAAACACGTCCAATGTGTAAGCCGCGCCTGCTTCGGCACGTTTGTATGTGCCTGCGAAGGAGTAACCGCTGCCGCTTACCGTAAGTTTGCCGTTACCGTCAAGCGTTGCTGTTTCGTCGCCATTTGTATAGGTGCCGTCCAGTCCGTCGGTTTCGGCAAATCTCGTGCGCGTGCGACCTTCGTCGTCCTGATACTCTACAAGTACGAAGCCTGCAATACGTGCGCCCGTAGCGTCTTTAACTACTACGTTGCTTGCTGTTTCCGACTGAGCGACTGTAAGCGTTTCGCCTGCAAGGTTGCTGAGAGTTGCGCCGAAATAGAATGTGCCGTTGTACTTAAATACAACGTTTTCCTTTCCGTTGACCGTCAGACCCACCACTTTGCCGACGTTGGTGTCGTAAGGATAAACGGTTTTAAGCGAAACCGCCGTATCCTTGCTGTCAACCTGTACAAGCACGTAGTAAGCGGAAAAGCCTGCGCTTGTGTCGTTTACTTTGTATCTGTCAAACACTATGTACTTGCCGTCAGCGGACACGTAACCGTTGTAAACTTCGGTGTTGTCTGTAGAATTGCCGCTGCTGCTCGTTTCCGTCCAGGTGAAGGTTACGGTAATCGTTCCTTTTGCGGCGTCGACAACGGCAAACTTAATCTTTTGGTTGGAATAAGTGCCCGGGCCGTAATCGCCGTAATCGCCGTAATCACCGTCGGAAGAGGAAGAAAAGTTCTTTTTGTAGAAGGTGTCGTCCGCAACGCCCTTTGTACCGATGTCGATAAACACGTTGTCGCTTGCAAAGGTGTTTTGACTTCCAAACAGCATGCCGCCCTTGTACAATTTGTTTTCGAAAACAGCCACAAGACGGGTGTTTTCGTCGGTAATAGCAAATTTCTGCTCGCTGCCGAACACCGTTGCCGTGTAGGTCGTGTAAGCGTCGGCTTCATAGGTTGCCGCCGTTACCGTTGCCGTCCACACCGTTTCGTCACCGAGCTTAGCCACGTTTTCCGTCTTGGTGTCGGTGCAATTTGCGCACTTGAGGTTTGCAACGCCGCCTGCCGTCAGGGTCGGTTCGGTTGCCCACGAAACAAACGCGTAGGAATGCGCAAGTTTAGCCAGCACAACTTCCACCTCACCGTAACTTTCGCTTGCGTAGACATCCTTGCCTTCTGCAGTGCAGGTTGCGTCAACGTGCTTGGAAGCAACCTTTGTCCACACCGTTTCGTCGGCAAGAGAAGCAACGTTTTCTTCCTTGAGGTCGTTGCATTTTTCGCACTTCAACTGTGCAACGCCGCCTGCCGTCAAGGTAGGCTTCGTCTTCCACGAGTCAAACTTGTAGTTGTGCCCGAGGGGCTCACCGTCGGTAAACGTTTCGCCGTTGTGGTCCTTGCTCGATTCGCCGCATACGCAACTGTAGTAGTACACAGCCGCCTCAAGGCAGGTTGCTTCCGACTTGAGATACTTGGCGTCGACAACTTTCCGGTTGAACGTGTGTTCGTCGCCCAGTTTTGCCACGTCAACGGTAACTTTGCCGTAAACAGACGTGTAGTCCGTCTTGCCTGCCGAAGTGTGCGTAGGTGCGGGATTGGGCGTAGCCGTCCACACCGACGTGTCGGTAAGCGCGGGTACGGTGACCGTTTCCTTTTCTTCGCAGCCCGTGCAAGTTCGCGTTGCCGAGCCTTCGGTTGTCAGTGTTGGGGCGGTAGTCAATGCCCAGTCGCCATACGTGTGCTCGTGATTGTCACAAGCGGCAAGCGAAAGGCACAACACTGCCACTACCAGAACCGTCAACAACAGTTTAGTAGTCTTTTTCATAAGATTTCCTCCTCCATAAAATACGTAATATCCGATTTTAAAAAAAATGCTCGGGCGCACCGCAACAAGACCACGCCGCAAGGGCGAGATCGCATTGCAGAATCTCGAGCATTTCCGAAAGTACCTATTCAGTTTGTAGCTAAAAACGTCTTTCGGACAACACCCTGCACAAAATCCGCAATCGCGTCACGAAAAATCAAATATAGGGTTATTATATGCTTTTCCGTCCTTTTAGTCAATCGAATGACGACAAAAAGTCCGATGGCGGCTGTTTTTTCGCTTTTTTCCGAAAAAATAAGGTCGGCGAAATACCGACCTTATCTGTCAATGTTGTTTGCACCGCCGCCGGCGACGTCACTTCTGAACGTTGAACTCGTCGCCTGCGCAAATGCCGCCGTGCATGTTTCTGTCCATAGTGCTTGACGCGCATGTCAGTTTGCCCGGCGTAAGAGGATCGTTGAGAGTAAACACGATTGTGTGACCGCCGATCTGCACCGTCACGGTAAGGTTGTCAACGGTGTAGGTGCCGCTTTTGCCCTCGGCATTGCCGATTGCGCAGGTGTAAGTATCTTCCCCGCACATGTAGTCCTCGTCCGAGTCGTGCATTGGGGAAACAGACTTGCACACCACCGTGCCGCCCTCACCGAACTCAAAGCAAGTTTCGGCAATGTACTGCACTGCGCCGCATTTGAATTTCACGCTTCCACTGAAAGTTTTGCCTGCCACAAGTTGTTCGCCCGTGGGGGTTGCCACCATGCGGTAAAGGTTATCTTTCACCATCAACGCCGAATAGGTACCGTCCGTAAACGTGACAAACAGCGAACCGTTGTCGCAAATACGGTAAGTGCCGCTCCGCGTGCCCAGCGTAAAACTGCAAAAGCCGTCCAACGTCAGCACGTCTGCCGATTGGTCGTCGTACCGATTGTAACTGCCCTGCAAACCGTCGGCTTCCGTAAGTCCGTTTGCGCCGTCGTTCCAACTTTCAACCTTAAACAGGCGTTGTTTGCCGTCGATTGTCAACGTAACCGTGGAATTGGTGCCGAACACCGGCGAAACGCTGCGTAAAGTTGCGTTAACCGACAAGTAGTAAGCCGTCTGTCCGCCGTAGGAAATGCGCAGCAACGTAATGCTGCCGTTACCGCTTTGACCCAGGTTGCCTTTTGTCACGACAAATGAACCGAAGCCCAGTGCCGTAACGTTCAGCGTGCCGCCGAAAAGCATTTCGGCTTCTGCCTTCAACACGCCGTAAGCGTCGTTGCGTGCCGTCACGACAACCTTTTGTCCGTACACGTCGTAGCGACCTTCGTACGGTATACTTGCGACCGTCAGCGTTGCCCTGCCGTACTCGTCCAGTACAAGGGCGTAGCCTCCTGCCATAGGTGACCTGGTGTATTCTCCGACAAATTCGTTTCCGTCGTACAGCGGTTCCAGCACTTCCACCATGTAGTTTGCCGAAACCTTTTTGCCGCCCACTTCCACATTGATTGTGTAGCGGTACACGCCCGGTTTGGTAAATCCTACCGTGGACACGTCGATGTTTTCCTTGCGTTTTTTGTTCTCTAACGTCCATGCGCCGTCCACGGTAGTCACTTCGATTGCGTTGTAAAACTCGTCGGGCGCGCCGCTTTTAGTCGCTTTGGGCACCGAGTACGACCCGACAGTTACCACTGCGCCGTCGGTTATTTGCGTGTTGACAAATTGCTGCCCCGCAAGGGCGTTGTCGCCGAGATTTTTGACCGTCAGCACGTTGAGCAGCGGCGACAGATAGAAGTCCGCCGTATCGCCGTAACCGAAGTTTGCCTTGGCGCCTACAAATTCGACGTGAATTTCACTGCCGACAAGATTGTAGCGTAACGACGTAATTTCGTAGGAATTGCCCGAGAAATGAGCAAAGCCCGTCCCGTAGCCGTCCAGAAAAACGTACATGTCGCCAAGAACGTAGTAGCCCATCAGGTTGTCCCTGGGCAGAAGCGTAAATTTATCGCCCCGAATGTCGAACTTGTAACTGTAGTATTGGCTTTCCGTACTGCCGAATTTTGCGGCATATGCAAAAAACGTGTGATCGTCCAGCACTCCGCCGTGCTTCATAGCGGCAAATTCCGTGGAAAACAAACGGAATATCACCTTGCCGCCTTCGGTGTAAGTTGCTTTTTGCGAGCCTTCGAAAAACAGTCTTGCGTTGCTGCCGTCGGCTGCCGTATAGTTGTGGTCGGCAAACGGATTTTTGTTTGCATCGTCCTTGACAATGGTCGCACTGTAACCGTCGCTGCCCACCGTAAAGCGATTGGTTTCGCCAAGGAAAGTGTAAGTGGCAGTCGCGCCGCTTTCGGGCATAAAACCTTCGCTGAATACGATTTCGCCGTGAGACTCCGTGTAGTAAATGTCCACGCCAGAGACTTCCTTGATGCCGGTTCGGGCGGCAAACCACTTTGTCGTGCCGTCCGCCTTGCTACGCACCAACATCGCCTCGATTGTGTAGTAGCCGTTGTATTTGTACTTGATTACGTGCAAACGCTGGTTGTTTACCACTACAAACGCTTCGATTTCGTACATGTCCTCACTTACGTAGGTCAGCACACGGTTGATTCCCGTTTCGGAGTAACTCATGTGCAGTTCGTTGAGTGGGACAAGCACCGCAATGCCGTCCGCGAAGTACATTGTGTAATTGTAACCGCCGATAGCTACCGACAATGAGCCGTCGTCGTTACCGCCGACGATTCTGCCTGTAATCGTGCCTATGGCAAGGGTACAATCGGCGCCGATTACAAGGTCGCTGTACCGACGTGCGCTTGTCGCGGCAGAAACCGTGTCGCCGTCCTCGTCGGTGTCGGTGTCCTCGGGGAGGGTCATCACACGTGTTTTGTATTTGCCTGCCATTTTGCCGTCAAGTACCGTCACCCGTGCCGTCTTGGTAACACCGCCGTAGCTGACGCTGACGATGTACAGTCCCGGTGTAAACAGGTCAACCTTGCCGCTGACCATGTCGTTTGTAACGGTTACGGACCTGCCGCCCTCGACAACGGTAAACAAATCCGTCGTGTACAGCGTTTCGCCCGTAAATATCATGGCGTCGGTCGCCGTAACTTCCAGCGATTCGCGGATTTCCACGGTGTAGGTTACGGTAACCGGTTCGTTTTGCGGACCGTTGACATAAACGTCTATGATTATTTGCTGCAGACTGAGCGACGGATTGTAACCGGAACGCACAACTGCGTACAGCGTAAGTTGGTCAACGTAGTCGACATTGTCCGTAAGGGTCATCGCGCGCGTCTGCCCGTTGAGGTACACCCTGACATTGCTTAGCGGGTCAAACTTGCCCGGGTTTGACGGCACCACCGTTTCGTCGAGCACGTCTATGCGGTAGATGTTGCGTACTACGACGTAGTTTATCGTCGCGGTGTAGTATTTGAAAGATACATTACCCGTAACGGGTACTGTCTTTTCGTTGTAGGGCACAGTAACCTTGACTTCGTACTCGCCCGAAACAAATGTCGGGTCGGCAAGTTCCGTCAGTTTTTTGCCGCCGACGGTGATGTACCTGCCGACGTTACTCAGCGTAATGCCGTTTACCACCACTTTGAAGTCGGCAGAGAAGTCGTAAAAACGCATATCCGTGCCTGCTCTGACGTCGATACGTTCGGCAGAGGGCACTATGACAACGCCGCCCTTGACGGTGACTACAACCGTCGCGGTAATGCCGCCGTAGGAGCACGTAACGGTGTAATTGCCCGCCTTGGTGTAATCCACGTTGCCGCCGAGCATTGCACCGGTGACCGGCACGTCAACGCCGTTGTCCACAATCCTGAACAGCGACGCAAGGTCAATCGGCGTAGCGTTGGGGTACACTTCAACAGTGGGTTTAAGGGCAGTTACGACAAGAGTCTGTTCGTCGGACAAAGTCACGTATGCCGTCGCCGTGCAGACGCTGCCGCTTTGCATAGTGTAAGACAGTTCCACGGCGTAGCGACCGGGCTCTGTGGCGTTTTTCAACGCGTCGGCGTCAATCATGTCGTCGGTTACGGGTACAGCCTGCTCGTCCACGTACAGCATAAACAGCCTTGTGCAGTCGTACGAAGAAGCCTGCGCGACAGCCAGTCTGATTTGCGGATAGCAAACCACAGCCTGCACCACTTCGTGTTCCACAACGGTAACGGCAACGGACACCGATTTGTTGTCCGTAGTAAGCGTCAGCGTGTATTCGCCTGCAATGGCGGCAACCGTTCCGTCCAGCATTGCGGCGGTGACCTTTGTTTCCGCGCCGTCCACCGACAGGGTAAACAGCGAAGCGAAGTCGTAGCCGTCCACGCGTGCGGCGTTAACGGTAAATGTCGTTCTGCGCACGGAAGGAATGTATTCGTTGGGAGTAACGGTGACGGGGATTTCCGCCGAGTAGTTGTTTGCGCGGCATATTACTTTGCCTGTGCCGCCCCAACGAGGAAACTTGCCGAAGTCGAGATTTGCGGAAGTCAGTTCAAAATCCCTGCCGTTTTTTGTAGCGGAAAACAACGACACAAAGTCGTAGCCGACAAAATCCTTGCTTTCCATGGTCAGCGAAGTGCGATTGGCGGTGATTACGTAAATGTCCTCCACGCGCACGGCAATTGACTTACTGATGCCGCAGAAAGTAACCGTGTAGGTGTAGTCTCCCGCAACTGACTTGACGTCGCTTGTCACCATGTCGTCGGTGATTTCCACGCTTTCGCCGTTTGCCAATGCGCGGAAATGACTTTTGAAATCGTAATTTGCCGCTTCGGAGGGGGAAAGGGTCAGTTTGTAGACTGATTGTTCAAGTTGGTAAAAAATGTGTTCGAATGCAACTTCGGCAGTTGCCGATTTGCCCTTGTAAGTACACGTAACCGTACCGCCCGTTTCGGTAAGACCGCTTACGTCCAGCATGTCTTTGGTAACGGTTACGCTGTCATCACCTTCGGTTACGACAAACAGTTTCGAATAATCGAAACTGTCTGCCTGCTGATCGTCGATATAAAATTTTCCCTTGTGGTACAAGGAATTGAATTTGTTTACCGAAACGTCAACCGTAACGTCGGTCGGCGCGTCCGTGCACGCCGTAAAAACAATGGCAAGAGTCAACAACAGAAGAAGCACGACAACTATCGGTTGTTTCTTCATTATGCCTCCGACCGTTATTTAATCCACTCACCTGCATTGTAGATTGTAATGTAGCAGTAGGGCGAGCGAATGTTTTCGATGACGATGGTCAGACCGTCGCAGGTAAATACCGCGCGTCTGTTGGACACATCGTCGTAAGCAAAGCCCTCAAGGGCAGTGCTGTTTGCCTTGGAGAACGTCCAACCGCCAATCCAGTTGCCTTTGTCATCCTTGGTGAGTCCCAGTCCGGAAGCGTTTGCTTCGTTCCACTTATTGAACTTGGCAATGATTGCGTTGATGCAGTTTACGTATTCCTCGTTGGAAAGAACCTTGTTTTCGTCAACGTTATCCACCTGCACGGTGATGCTTACTTCTTCGATGTAGGTATAGTTGCCTGCGGAGTCCTTGCCTGTGATTGTGTAATCGAACCATGGTCCGCTCAGTCTGTCGTTAAACAGCTCGAGGAAGAACTGCGGACCGGGCAGATACTTGTAGTTGTCCTTGAACACATCGGTAAATACGGTGTCCATGTTGCTGTTGGTCAACTTCTGGTCGCCGCCTTCGATGTACTTGCCCGTTTCTTTGTCGTACATGCCGGGGTAAGCCTTGATTTCGGAAGTGTGCAGATAGTAGTAGTAACCCTTGTGCGCAACATCTGCCCAACTTGTGGGAAGCACTCTTTGCTGATACTTGTTGCCAAACACTTCGTTTTCGGTAATGGTAGTCGTGCCGATGCCGTAGTAGTAGGTGGTGATGTAACCTGCGTATGTGCCGCCTGCGAAACTGTAGGGGTAACTTGTGCTTACGATTGTGTAAGCCGAAGGATCGCTTTCTTCCTTACTTGTGTCGTATGCCACGCTTATCTGAACGGTGTTTTCCGCACTGCTGCTTGCGCTGTTGCGTTGCTTGTCGATGCTCATCTGTTGAACAACGTCGTAGGTAAGCGTCGGGTCGATAAGGCTGAATGTATGAACATCTCTGTCGCCGTCCGTCTTCATCGAATTGTACTTGAACAAAGCCGTGCTGAAATTGAACAAAGGCAACACCGTCGAGATGTCGGCATTGACAATACGAGTGCCGGCAAATCCGTCAATCTTGGAATTGTAAGCAAACTCTTCGTAGTAAGCCGCACCGCTGCCGTCGGTAAATCCTTTGTAACCGGTGTAGGTGAAGTGGTAAATGTTGTCGTCCATTGAGGAGTCGTATTTACCGACCTGCTCAAACAATACAAACGGGTTTGCCGTATTGGCGACAACGTAACCCATTGTACCTGTTGCGGCCTTTCCGTTGAGACCGACCGAGTCAACGTGGTCGTAGAATTTGCCGCTGTGGGTTGCGCTGCCGGAACTGCTGCCGCTGCCCGTCGAGCCGGAACTCACGCCACCGCTTACGTTGTAGTCGTCCTCGTTTACCGTGGGCGCACGTGTTGCTGTATCAACCGCCATAAATTTGTAACTCTTGCTGTCCTTCATGTAGGAAAGGGACTTTTCGAGAATCGTGTATACGTCGCGTGTGCCTACGGTGTACGGAGCGGGGTCGGCAACGGTAGTCGTGCCTATGTCGGACAACGTCAGCATGATTGTGGACCAACTCTTGCTGACGGGTTCGCTACCCTGTACGGGCGTGTTGTCTTCTGTTCCCCAGTAACTTTCGACATATGTCTTTGCGTAAATACCCAGTACGCCTTCACTGTCGACGATTACCCACAAGTCTTCGATTGCGTCATCGCCGCCGGCAAGCGGAGTAAGAGATTGTTTGATGTAAGCAAACAGATAAGCAGTCTGTGCGTCGGTAGCGTCGAAACGATACTTGAACGCCGACATGGACGTGTTGCTTGTTCCGCGGGAAACGTACCCCAGAGCCGCGGCGTCCACTTCTTCGTCAAAGTTGAAGTCGTCAACGGTCAGGTAACTTGTGGTAAGGTGATTCCACAGGTGCTGATTTTCCCACAGGGTGGGTACGCTGGCGGAATTCTTGACCGTTTTGCTTGCAAGTTGATTCTGAGAGTTGATGTACAGTCTGTCCATCACGTTTTTGGCAACGATGTTGCCGCTTTCGTCCCTGGCGTTGACCGTGGTTGCGGACTTGACGTAAGTGTCGCTGGTAACAAGTTTTTTACCCATGATGTTCCACGCGCCGTACCATCTGTCCTGAGCCATTTTTACCAGCATTTCGTAGGAGTTTTTGTCCTCTCTGCCGTTGCTTACCGTCAGAGTAATGTCGCTGAGAACGCCCGTGGAGGTGATGCTTGCGTTGCTGATTTCGCCAAGATTTTCCTTGGTCAGTCTGATACCGTTTTTACCTTCGACGGGTTCCTGATTGCCGCGTGTCTGCAACAGTCTTACGGAAATCGTTTTGCTGATGTTTGCGTTGTCTTTCAGAGAAGCCGTAATCGTAGCCGTCGTGTCGAAACGAACGTCGCCTACAAGTCTGACGATGTACCCCTTGCCTTCTTCTACGACTTCGATGAGGTCGCTGCTTGTGGCAAACACCAGTTCCGCACCGCCGGTTGCCCATGCGTTAAGGTTAGCCTTGTCGGCGTCGGGACTTTCTTCGGTTGCCTTTTGCAGGCTTGTCTTGTCCAGAGACAAATTAACGCTGACAAGCCCCTTGACTACAAATTCCTTTGTGCCGAACACGGCGCTGTCCGTCTTGTCGGCAAACTTGACAATTACCGTCGTGTCCTGCAATGGCGACGTAACAAGCGACAGCATCTTTGTGCGAGGACTGTAAGACAGGTAGTCGCAGTTTGCAAGAAAGGTCTCGCCGCCGTCCGTGGAATAGGTTACCACGTAGTTGCCGTTTTCCGGCGTTACTGCAAGTTCCAGCGGTTTACCGATGTCCACCACGTAGCCGCTTTTGGACGTAATGCGGATTGCGCCGTCCGTTGCGGGAACAAGGTGCAACGTAACTTCGGTGTACAGTTTTTCGTTGCCGATTGCGTAAACGACTACCGTCACGTCCGTCGGTTCGTCAACGTCGCCGATAACGGTAATTGTCATTCCGTCGATTTTAAGCAGGTCGGCATACTTTGCGTCTACTTTAAGCGCGCAATTGCTGCCGTCCGTTGCAAGGGCGACAAGACTTATTTTGTTGCCCAGTTTGTAGGTACCTTCGGGGATACCGACCTTGATTTCGCCGGCGTTCTGTTGGCATGCGACAAGCGCAACGCTGACAAACACCATCATTGTCAGCACCAACAGCAGGGCGATACGCGTTTTGCTGTTTAATTTCATACTTTACCTCCGTGAGAGAACGTTTCCCGTGCGCCGCTTAAAACGCAACTGAAACGTAATCGCTTTTGTGTCGGGCAAACGCCCGTATGTTGCAGGTTCTGCCAAATGCACAATGCCTTTGGCAGAACGAATGCCTTTGTTGCGGTTACTCGCCGATGTACCAGACGTAGATAATGAGGTCCATTCCTTCGTCGGTAACCTTGATGACAACCTTTCCGTCGGTACTTACGTACTCGCCGTAGGTGTTTGTCGTAAATCCTTTCTTTGCAAGAAATGCCTTGATTTTTGTCAGCGAAGAATCGATTGTGTAGTTGACGTCCAGCGGCACGTCGTAGTAAATGCTGACGCACTTGGTCATGTAACTCATGCCGCCGCGTTTAGCCACGGTGTCAAGGGCAAAACCGAATGTGTCGCCGATGCAATCTTCGCTTCCGAAGAAAGGCACCTTGTCGCTGAGACCCGTGGCAATGGATTCGAAGTACTGCTTTGCGCGCGTCGGGTAATCGGTTTCCTTGTGCGTTATGCTGTCCTTGCGCTTGCAGATTACGTTGACCTGACTCCAGTCCGCAGGTATGTTGCGTGCAGGGATTGCCGCAATGCGGGCAGCCTGCTGTTCGGGTACGGTGGTTTCTTCGGTAAGTGCGCCGCCTTCTTCCACAAAGTTGTCGTAGGTCAGTTGCACGATACCGTACACGCTGCCGAGATAGTAGTAAAAGCCTGCGCCCGTAATGTACGGTTTGCCGCCGATGTACTTCACTTCCACATAGGTGGGTTTGTAGTTGCCGAACACGCCGGTACTTGCAAACATACCGTACAGCGCGATGTCGTTGCCGATACCGAAATACAACGTGGAAGCCACGCTGGTCATCGATTCATCCACAAAGTAGCGTTTGAAGGTCGTTTCTTCGTGGGTGTCGGCATTTTCTTCCGTCACTTCTTCGCACACGGTAAACAGTTCGGCGGCAAATCCGAACGTCGGCTTAGCCTTGTCGAAACTGCCCATGTAAGCGCGGTCGGCGCGAAGCGACCTTGTGCTTGTGTCTATTGCGTCAAACTTGTCGGGATCGATGTCGTAAATGCTGTCCGCACGATAGTTGTAGGTGTTGTACAGATTGTCGTTTATCTTGCGGAAGCCGTACACCGCCGTTTCTTCCGTGTTGCGGACAATGTTGCCGCTGTCGTCCGTTTCCGGCACGTAATCGCGGAAGAAGCAATCGGTGTCGTTGATGATTTCGTAGAAACCTGTAAGTTGCGTCGAGCTGGATCCGTTCATCTGAGCCGCCTGCAGGAAATCCAACGTGTACGCCTTGAGGTTGTGCATGTTGTTTATTGCCGCGGCAAGTTCGTCGTGGAAACTTTTGTGTTCAAACGTTCTGATACTTGGCACCGTAACGGTGTCGTCGGTGTTGACCGCCACAAACACTTCCTGCACCGCAATGTAGTTGGTGCTGACGGTGTGGTCGTCGTTGCCTTTGATGTACAAGCCTACGATTTCGCCGTCGTCTACAAGAAGCGAGAATGGAAGTCCGTCCTCGGCTGCGAAGTTGTACGGGTCTGCGGAAGCTACAATACGCGCGGTAATCTTCTGATTTGTACCGACGTACTTCCAACGCCACAAATCTTCGTCGAAGGCGAAGTCGGAAAGTTTGAGTCCGTCAAGGTTGTTGTACAGTCCTGCGTCTTCCCACGTCGTGCGGTTGTTGGATCTGTCCACAAGAGGTGTCTGCTCGGCGACGTTGAGAAAACTGAGGCTGTCCTGATAAGCGTAGTCAATACCGTCCGAAGCGTCGTGATACTTGGAATAAAACAATTCGCCGGTGATACCCGCGCTGCCGTTTTCGTACTCTGCATACCAGTGTTCGCCGTCAAGCGACGTGTGCAGCGACATCGTCGTGGTACCTGCGTGGCGGCGAGGTTCGCCGTAGGTGTAGTAGTTGATTGTCAAAAAGCCGTCGAAGCCGATTTTGCTTTTGCCGTTGAAACGGTTGAGCATTTCCTGCGTAAGCACCGTGCGCGCAAGCACGTTAAGCACCTTGGTCGTGCTGAGCGACGGGTCCTCGATGCTGGTAACTTTGATTACAGCCGTTTTGTCGCCGCTGACGTCGATTTTGGCGGAAACAAGACCTGTCTGATCCACAGACACGTACTCCGCACCGCTTTCCACGCTGAATGTAACGCCCTGCGTGCTGCCCTCGACATATGCGTCAAGTTTGGTAGTCTTGCCGGCACGTACTTCCGACGATCCGCTGACGGCGACTTTTGTCGGCTTGACAATCGGCCCGGTACTTGCAGTGTACTTGACCTCTGCCGAAGCGGCAGATTCCTTGTAGCCGTCCGCGACTGCTATTACGGCAATCGTAACGTCCTTGTTGAGCGTTGCCAGTTGGTAAGTTGTTGCAGTGACGGTGTTTTGCTGACGTTGTCCGTTGAGGACAAGCACGTAGCCTTGCGCATTTGCAACCGCATTCCACGAAACGACGCCGTTTTTGTCAACGGCAACGTTTTGCGGAATTGCCAGTTGTTTGTCCTCGGTGTTGTTGTCCTGACATGCGGCAAACGCCACAAAGGAAAACATCATCATGCAGGCAAGTAACAGTGATAATAATCTCTTCATATTCTTTCCCCCTGTCAATACCCGAATGTATAAACGTAAGATACGTCCTGACCGGAGGTTTCGGCGTGGTAAGTCACCGTAATGTTGGTCACCTTGTCTTTGTCGAAGTTAATCGTAATTCTCGCGTCGCCGAGAGGTGCCTCGGGCGAAACGTTGATTACGCTTGCGAGTTTAGCCTTGCCTACCAATGCATTGACAGTGCCGTTGTTTACGGCAAACACCGTAAAGTCGTCTTCGGTAAACTTCAATGGCGCGGCGATTTCCGTCACGGAACGTTCGGAAACGTTTTCTTCGTACTCGAACGAACTGTTGTAGCGACCTTCGGTGATTTCCACCGCGTAGCCCTGTTCGTTTCTGGTGGACACTGCCTTGTAGCCGTACACTTTGGTGCTGCCGTCGGTGATGGTCAATTCCGCCGTGTACACATTTACCTGCTTTACGGAGTCCTCGATGGCTTTCATGCGACCTGCCACGGAATTGTCCGAGCAGGCGCACAGCACCGCCGCCAGCGACAACGCAAGCATTGCCACGGCAAAAATTTTACGTAATTTCATACTTTCCTCAGTCCTCCTTGCGCTTTTTAAGTGCGGGCAACACACATGCTGCCAACAGCACTCCCGCCAAAGAGGCGTTAAGTCCGGATTCGTCGGAACCGCTCAAAGACGGTTTGAGCAATTCCGCGTAGTCGGACACTGTCTTGACGTAGTTTGTGTAAGCGTTGACAAGGTTGTCGTACCTGTCCGTCGTAAGCGCGGACTTCTCTTCGGCGGTCAACGCCTTGAGAGCCGCAGCAACCGCCTTGACCTCGTCAATGCAATCGAACGAGAAATCGGACGGCAATGCGTCGATCATTGCCTGAACCTTGCGCGTAGCCTCGTCCGCCTTGGAGTAGCGCAACGCCGTAAGTTGTTCCTTGGCTTCCAGTACGATGTCAACGTAGTTGTACCATTCGGCGTCGGAGATACCGAACTGTACGGGATTTTGCGTTACGAGAGAGTAGTTGTACACTGCGCTGTCGATAAGGTCGCCGTCACCCAGCGTAACCGTTTTTATTGCGGCAATTTCCACTGCCTGATCCAGGAAGTCGCGCATCGGGATTTCCATTGCTTCGCCTTCGCGTTCGGCAATTTCGCCGAAGTACATACGGTACGGCAATGCGTCGTAGCCCTTTATGCCGCTGTTTGCAGGAACAACCATGGTCATAATTTCAACCTTACCGACAAGGTCGACAAAGTTGTAGTAGTACAGGTAGTAACCGAACATGTTGAAGTACTTGTTCCACATTTCGTAGCCGGGGTCGCCTTCAACCAGTTCCGCATTGCTGTTGTATGCGTCGTCGAGTGCCGGTGCTTCGATTGAACGGAACACTACCGTGTGCAGCGACGTATAACCGTAAAACGCGTACTGACCGATGTTGCGCATGCTGACTGGCAGTTCGATTGTCGTGACGTTTGTGTTTTTGTTGCCTGCGTAAGCGTCTACGCGACGGGTACCTTCGGCAACGACCAGCGTTTCGATGTTCTTTGCGGCAGGCACGGCGGTAAGTTGCCACGAGCCGTTGGCAAGTCTGGTGTACAGCACGCCGTCAACCAGTTTGGCGTAATCGTTGATTGCGCCGTCGGTTGCCGTCTTGCCGTCCTTGGTGTAATTGAACGTTGCAAGTTTGCTGCAACCGAGGAATGCGAAACTTTCCACCTTGGCAAGTTTGTCGCCGAATGTGAAACTGCGGAGCGAAGTAACTTCGTTGAACGCGCCTTCGCCGATTGTGGCAAGCTTCGGTGCGGTAATGCTCGTCAATGCCGAGTAAGCGAACGCGTAGCTGTCAATCCTGCTGAGTACGGGTGCGTTTACGCCGCCGCTGAGGTTGGATTGATAGAATGCGCCCTGACCGATGGTCTTCATCGATTTCATTCCGACGTTTACAAGTGCCGTGGTCCCGCGGAAACTTTCCTCACCGACGCTTTCGACATTGTCAAGGTTGATTGTGGCAAGTGCCGTACAACCCTTAAACGCGTTGTCGCCGATTGTCCTGACGTTGCTCATTTGCACGTTGTTAAGGCTTGTGCACAATGCAAACGTTGCGGCAGGAATGTCCGTCACCTTGGAAGGAATGTTGATTTCTTCGAGGGCGGTACAGGAGATGAACGCACCCATACCGATGCTTTCCAGCGTTTCGGGAAGATTGATCGTGCGTGCCGCGATACCGCCGACGTTGTTTCCGCCGAACGCGCCCTCGCCGATTGTACGGACGGAACGCATTGTGACGGTAGCCAGGTTTGTACAATCGGCAAACGCATAGTTGCCTATTGCCGTAGCCGCAGACAGGTTGACGTTGAACAACTTGGTGCAGCCCATGAAGCCCAGTTGCGGAATTACCGAAACGTGCGACAGGTCGATTGAGTTGAGCTCCGTGTTGTAAGCGAATGCGCCTGCGCCGAATGTCACGTCCGTGTCGGGCATGATTACAGTTTTGAGCGCCTTTGCGCGCTGGAACACACCTACGCCGTAGGAAGAGTCCGCGCCGAGAGTTACTTGCTTAAGCGTGCTTACGTTGAAGAACACTCCTTCGCCGTATTCCGCACCGTCCGCAGTTGCGATCGGTCTGTTGTCGCTGTCGATTACCGTGTAAGCAAATGCGTAGTCGCCTACCTTAACCGCGCTTTGCAAGTTTGTTACGGTAGCAAGTTTTGACACGCTTTCGTTTTTGGTTTCGGACGTTACGGCGTCGCTTTCCAGCGAGTACGCAAAGGCGTATTTGCCGATTGTCGTGCCGTTTTCCGCAGCGAAAGTTACTTTGGTAAGGTCGGGACAGTTGTAAAACGCGTAATCGCCGACTGCCACCTTTCCTTCAAACGTAACTTCCGTCACAGCCGTTCCGCTGAATGCGGAATTGGCGATTTTCGTTACGCTTGCGGGAATTGTGAGTACGCCGCTTGTAGCGACGGGGGCAAATACGATTGTGCTGCCGTCCTTGGTTGTCAGGAAGCCGTTTGCGTCCACCGCATACAGATTGCTGCCGGACACATCGAAGGAAGCAAGTTTACTCTTGCGGAACGCCGTGCCGGCAACGGTGTCGAACTCGGTGTTGCCTTGCAATACAAGGGTGGTAAGACCGCTGCGGTAGAAGGCGTGATCGCCGATACTTACTTTGCCGTCGGGCAATGTAAACGCGCTAAGTGCCGTGTCGTTGTAGAATGCCTGCTGACCGATTACGTCAACCTTGCCTTCCAGAATTACTTCGGTAAGGTTTTTGCATTGACTGAACGCGTTGCTGCCGATACCAAGGCTGTCGCCGTGGATAGTTACCGTCTGCAGTTTGTTGCATTCGCTGAAGCAACCGTAAGGAATTATGTCGCGGCTGTAAATGTCCACGCTTGTAAGACCGCTGCGGTAAAACATACCGTTTGCCAGTTGCGTGTTGCCGTTTTCGTCAAACACCGCTTCGAACAGGTTGGAACAATTCTGGAATGCGCCGCGACCGGTGTTGCGCAGACTTACAAGGTTAACTTTGCGAAGAGCCTTGCAGTTGTCAAACGCTTTCTCGCCGATTGCGTAAACGCGGGACAGGTCGATGTTGTCCAGTTTCTGACAGTTGTAGAATGCGTTTGCACCGATTACTTCCACCGCCGTGCCGGTAAGGCTTTGCGGCGTTGTGCCGCTCTCGAACACAAACTTGGCAGGAATACGTTCCGCGCCCGTTGCGGGATTTGCGGGTACTTCGGGTGAAAGTCGGTACTTTTCGCTCATTACGTTGCTGCCCGTCTTTGCAAGGTTGTCGATGAGAACAACCCTTTCAAGTTTCTTGCATCCGTAGAAAGCATATTCGCGGATGTACTTCACTCCGTCGGGAATTGCCACTTCGCGAAGGTCCGTGCAGTTGTAGAATGCGTACTTCTGAATTTCCGTAACGCCGTCGGGCACCACTACCGAAGTAACGGATGTGTTGGACGCGGGGATTTTGTTTGCGTCGTAGTCGTCGTCGGGCAACTCTATCGTGTTGTCCGTCGTGTACAGACAGAACGCATACGAACCGATGTACAGTATGCCTTCGTCGTCGGGAATTACGACGTTTCCGCCAAGTCCCTTGTATGCGACAAGGGTACGATTTTCTATTACAAACTCACTCTTGACGGTTACGGCAACGGTCGTTTCAAACGCAGTACCGTCCACCTTGAGGGTGATTTGCGCGATGCCTTCCTTAAGCGCGGTAATTTTGCCCGTCACCGTGCCGTCGGCGTGCACCACCTTTTCCACCTTGGCAACTTCGTCGTTGTCCGTTTCCCAGACAAGTCGGTCGGCGTACTTGCTTTCGGCGTACCAGGGACGGAATTCGTAGTGCATGTCCACGCTTTCGCCGGGGTACACGCTAAGTCCGCTTTGCGCCGCAACGTATCTGCGGTCGCCGGTTGTGCCGATTTCGCTCGTCTGCGCCGCACGGGAGTAGGCAAACAAGGTGTCGTAGTAGGTAAATCTCAATTTTTCCACGGTGTCGTCCGACAAATCGTCGTCGCGCCCCACTTCGCCGGGGGTCTTGACATTGACGATAAGCACTGCCGACGCGCCGTCCAGTTTTTCTTTGACGGTTACCGTTGCCTTACCGGGGGCAATTGCCTTGATTACGCCGCCCTCAACCTTCAGCACATCTTCGTTGGACGAACTCCACGTAAGGTGTTTGAGGTAGGTGCGGTCAAGGGTATCCTCACCGATGTTTTTGGTCTGGTCGGAACAATAAAGGTACTTGGTTACGTCGACGGATTCGCCTGCATACATGCTGAGCAGAATCTTGTCCGCGCCGTCCGCCTCACCGTTGGACGTAAACTTGAATTCGCCGCTTGTACCGGGAAGTCGGCACAGATAGATGTTGCTGTTAAGCGCGTAGTCGTCAACGATAAACGCAAGCGCGTTGTTGATGAGTGTGTCGGAATACAGATCGTCGAGATAATCGGTAATTTCGATACGTACCGTTGTGTCGGAGTTGCGGTCGCTGTAAACGGGAATCGGGTTTTCCGACAGGTAGGTGTAACTGCTGCTGGACGTGAAAATCACGGGCGCAACGCTCATTGCGTAGTGATTGTCGTAGATTGTAAGGTTGACGTAGTAACGGTCTTTGTTTGCCGACTTGTCGTACACCTTTTCGTAGGTGGCTTCCTTGATTACGGGAGCCTGGTTGTCCATGTAGAAGTCGAAACCGAAACTGTTGCGTACGTTTGTAGTCAGACCGTTGTCGCTGTAATCCAGGAGACCTTGCATCCTGAAACTGTACTGACGGTTGTTGACAAGTCCCGCTTTGAGCGACTTGACCTTGATAAATTCGTAGTACGGTACGGGCGAGCCGCCGTTACTGAATGCCTTGTGGCAGTTGTAGTAGGTTTCCGTCCACACCGTTTCGCCCGTAGTCTTGTCGGTGATGGAGAAGGTCATTTCCTTGGCGTTGCGCAGAAGTCCCGCGTAAACTGCCGAAATGCCGTCCACCGTGCCGAGAATGTTGGACACCGCGATGTGTTCGGTACTTGCCGGGATTTCGTCGTAGTTGCTGTCTACGTCGTACAGGTAGGTTCCGAGAGGAATCATGTAGTTGTAGTAGTAACTTCCGTAGGGCGTTGTTGCCCAGTAGTCGGCTTTGATTTTGTCTTCCTCGTCCACAGACTTGTCGTGCTTGGTGGATTCCACTTCGTAGTAGGTCTTGTCGAACAAAGGCGCTTCCGCCCAGTTGCCGTAAAATGCAAGGAACGGAATGTTGAGGGGAACTTCGTTTTCGGCGGTCAGTTCGACGTAACCTTCGACGTACATACCGTACTTAAACAGCAGGTCGATCATTGTCTTGTCCGCTTCGCTCAGGGTGTATGTTGCGCGTACCGTTACGGTTTTGCCTGCGGAAACGGTCACCTTGCCGTTGTTTACGCTGCCTTCGCCGCCGATTACTTCAAGCGTCGTGCTGCCGTCAAGCAGATTGCCCTTTTCGGCAACGTGCTTGTTGTCTGAGGTGGAAACGCTTTCCGTCATGCCCACTACGTTTACGTTGTAGGTAAGCGAATTTTCACCGACGTTTACTACATTGAATTCCATCACGTACACGCCGCTGCGCTTGGGGTCGTCCCCGAGTTCCAACTTTGTTTTGGTCTTGGTCGTCACCGTTCCGTCTTTGGCAGTTTGGTTTACCGTAAGGTAAGCGTTGGTGTTTACCACGTTTTTGGCACTGGCAAGTCCTGCGCCCTGTTTACGCGGCGAGTAAGGGTTGCCTTCCTCGTTGAGAGCAACGGTAGCCGTACTCATAAGCAGTTGGTTTACCGCGTCGTTTACCTGTACGGGATCGGGTTTGCCGTTCGTTTCGGTGATGCCGAACTTGGCGGCGTTGCTCTTGACATAGTCGCGGATAAGCACGATGATACCGCACAGGTTGGGGCTTGCCATCGAGGTACCGCTCAGTCTGTCGTAACCGCCGTTGGGCACGCTGGAGTAGATTTCGCCGCCGTGTGCGGTGATTTCCGGCTTAAGTTTGAGGTCGGGTGTGGGACCCCAGCTGGAGAAGTCGGACATAAAGGGACCCGCGAGGTTTGTCGAGCAGATTGTCAGCGTGCCTTCGCGCCTGGAAGCCAGCACCGTACCGTCGTCCTTACTGATGGAGATGGTCGGTATGTGCTCCGTCTTACCCATACTCATCAGAATGTCGCCGTCTACGTTGTTGTAGATGATACATGCGATTGCGCCGTAACGCTTTGCCAGCATTGCCTTGTTTTCAAAGGTGTTGTCGCCACGCTTGACGATGGCGATTTTACCCTTAAGTTTGCTTGCAACCATTGCGAAACTGCCTGCCGAGCCCGTACCGGGAACGGTTACGTACCCGAAGGTTTTGGTTTCGTTTTCGTTCATGTGACCTGCGTTTACCAACTCTTTGACAAAGTTGTTCTGCTCGCCGGTGATGCTGTTGCTTTGGTTGTAGAAGAAAATGTACTTGTCGCTTGTAGCCTGATTGGCAACGATGTAGTTACTCTTGACGCCGCTGATACTTGCAACGGACAATGACGCGTCGTAAGTCGAGGGCGAGCCTACGGTACCGCTGTCGGGGTTGGTGGTGAAGTTGGTGTTACCCTGATCGCCGCCGAAGCCGCTGCTGTAACTGTTGCTTGCCGCCGTAACCAGCGAAATGCCGCTTGCCTTGATTTTGTCGTAGACATCGTTTATTTCCACCTTGTCCGCTTCGCGGCTGAATCCGCAGGAACTACCCAGCGACATGTTGATTGCGTCAACGCCCAGTTCCACCGCGTCCTCGAGGGCAAGAAGAATGTCCGCCGTGTTTGCGCCCGCGTCGAGGTCGGGGAACACCTTCATCAGCACAAGTTGCGTGTCGATTGCAACACCGCGGAAGTCTACGGGTTCCTCGTCCTTGATTTGCGTACCGTCGACGATGTTACCGCCGATGATACCCGCAACGTGGGTACCGTGTTCGCTGTCGTAGGGGAACACGTTGGTGTCCTTGTCGGCGTAGTCGTACACGAATGGAATTTTGTTGCTGTAATACAGGTCGTTGATGGTAACGCCGCTTGTGTATTTGGCTGCGTTAAGCAAAGGCAACATTTCCTGCTTGATTGTGCCGTCCTTGTTGTAGACGTACTTGCCGTCGTTGTCCGGGTCTTTGACGTTTTGCAAAGCAGACTTGGCAAGCAGTTTCACAATCTCCTCTCTGGTGATTGCCAGTTCGCCATCCTGAAGCGCGCGCTGAAATACTTCGTGGCTGCAGTCGAAACCGGAGTCCAGAACGGCAACCGCCGTCTTTTTGCCTGTGTAGCCTACGCTGTCCGACTTGTAAATACCTGTCTTTTCGTACACGTCGACGATGTTGTCAACGGCGTTGTAACTGCCGCTTCCGCTTGTACTTGTGGATTGCGGTTTGTTGTAGGTGTCCGTCAGAATGACGTTTTTGACGCCGCCGAGAGATTTCAGGTCGTCAATCTTGCCGTAGGTCGTCCTGACGGCAACGGCGTTGAGCAATGTGCTGTAAACGCCGACGATTTCCGAAACAAGTCCCTTGGACTTCATCTTGTACACAAGTGCGTCCTGACTGTCGGCAATGGCTACCTTTTTGGAAGCGCCGATGCTGCATGCCGCGTACTCGGCAACCGAGCCGTAGCCGTAGCTTTCCGACAGATAGTCGTCAATCAACGCGCTGCCGTCCAGCGTGACGATGACCGTCACCTCGTCGCTGTCCTTGTAGCCGTTGTTTTTGATCAGGTTTTCCGCCTTGATTTTTGACAATTTCTGATCCTGCGTGTATGTAAGACTACCGTCCAGGATTTCCAATTGCTGCGGATTGGATTTCACCGTGTCGCTGCCGCCGTTGTACACGCCGTCGGGGATTGCCTGACAAGCAACCGTGCCGACAAGGGACAACAGCAACACCACGGACAAAATCGTAATCAGTGATTTTTTCATACTTACCGTATTGCCTCCTGTAAATTAACGTTGCAAAACCTTTTTGACTGCGCCTTGGCTCCATCTTCGGCGCAAAGATGCCGCAACGTCCGTTTCCGCCGTTTTGTCGTCGGAAACACAACTTTTGTAATAAATTTGTCGATACGTATGGCTGATTTCGTTACCTACGGCAACCTTGCGGATGTCATTTCCCGTTTTTTTCGGGTGGACATCCGACCGGGCGTCGCAGGTAAAACCTGCTTACGCGCCGACTGCTGCTCGCCGCAAGACAAACAGCCTACATCAACCAGAAATACATCAGTATCGCCACAATGGCGAAGCACCCGAGCACAAGCAGGAATTTCGGCAAAAACACCGCCAGTGCCGCTTTGATTGCCGCCCAACGTTCCTTTCGGGTCAGTCCGACGTTTTCTTTGGGATTGCTGCCGTAGCGCATTTCGTCTATGCCGTCCATGTTGTAAACGGTATGACCGTCGTCTACGTACTTCCGTTTTTTGTCTTTTTTCATTTCTTTTTGCGAAGCCACTTAAAGCGTTCTTCCTTTTTGGCGGCGGCTTCTGCCGCAAGACGAGCTTGTTCTTCCTGCAGACGTTTGTATTCCTCGTCGTAGGCGGGAAGGTTTGCCATTACCTCGTTGTCGTACAGGTGGCACGCGACGAAGTGACCGGGTTTTGCTTCCGTGTAGGCGGGCGTTTTGAAACGGCACACGTTCATGCACTTGCTGCAACGGGTGTGAAATTTGCATCCCGATGGCGGATTTGCCGGCGAAGGGATGTCGCCTTCCAGTATTATTCGCTTGGTCTTGGTGTCGGGGTCGGGTACGGGGATTGCGCTGAACAACGCCTGCGTGTACGGGTGCAACGGATTGTCAAACAGTTCGTCAGTCTCGCCCATTTCCATTGTGTTACCCAGGTACATTACCATAATCTGATCGGTGATGTACTTGACAACCGACAGGTCGTGCGAAATAAACACATAGGTAAGCCCCATGGTATTTTGCAGTTCCTTCAGCAGGTTGATTATCTGCGCCTGAATGGACACGTCCAGTGCCGACACGGGTTCGTCGCAGATTACCAGTTTGGGCTTTACCGCCAATGCACGCGCAATGCAGATACGCTGACGTTGACCGCCGCTGAATTCGTGGGGGTAACGGTCGTAGTACTGCGGTTGCAGTCCGCACTTATGCATTATGTCGCGCACGTAGTCGCGCACTTCTTCCTTGGGGACGATGTTGTGCACGCGCACCGCTTCGGAGATAATGTCGCCGACGGTCATACGGGGCGGCAGACTGCTGTACGGATCCTGGAAGATAAGTTGAATGTCCGTGCGGTACTTCTGCATTTGTCCGCGTTTGAGGTTGGTGATGTCGTCGCCGTCGAAGATTATCTGACCGCCGTCGGTATTGTACAAACGAAGTATCGTGCGTCCGAGCGTCGTCTTGCCGCAACCCGACTCGCCCACCACGCCGATTGTCGTGCCGCTTTTGAGGTTGAAGGACACGTCGTCTACGGCATGCAGGTATCTTGTCGGTTTTCCGAAGAAGTTTGTTTCGATCGGAAAGTATTTTTTGAGGTTGTGCACCTCAAGTATATATTGTGTGTTATTCGAGTCGTTACTCATGTGTAATCCTCTGTCTGTGAAGAATGGTGAAAAATGAATACTTTATTTTGCCGCATGCCGTCCGCTTGTTGCTCATTTGCGGCTGTCGCTGCCAAATCAAAGCCCGTTTCGGCTGTCAGCCTTGCTTGTCGGGCTTGCCTGCCCGGGAGCGGTCACATTTCATTCTTCATTGCCTTTTTGGTCGTACAGGTAGCAACTTACGAAGTGCGTGTCGCTAACCTTGATTTCCGGCGGATATTCGCCGTTGCACTTGTCGATGCACTTTTCGCAACGGTTGCGGAAGTAGCAACAGTCCGGCAGATTGATTGGGTTGGGTACCTGCCCCGGTATACTGTACAGCGGCTCTGTACTTGACGAAGTAATCAGCGGTTTGCTCTTTTGCAGACCGATTGTGTACGGGTGCATTGGGTTGTGAAAGATTTCTTCCGCGGTACCCTTTTCGATTACGCGACCTGCGTACATTACCACTACTTCGTCTGCCATTTCGGCAATCACTCCAAGGTCGTGGGTAATAAGCATTACCGAGCAGCCTTCTTCCTTCTGCAAGGTTTTAAGCAGTTCCAGTATCTGTGCCTGAATGGTAACGTCCAATGCCGTCGTGGGTTCGTCGGCAATGATAAGTTTCGGTTTGCCGATAAGTGCCATTGCAATCATTACGCGTTGACGCATACCGCCGCTCAGTTCGTGGGGGTAACTTGCGTACACGTGGTCGGGCATTGCAATGCCTACCTTGGTCAGCATTTCGATGCTGCGAGCCCTGGCGTCTTCCTTGGTGCACTCGGGATTGTGGGTAAAACTCACTTCGTCCAGTTGGTTGCCGATGGTAAACACGGGGTTGAGGCTGGTCATCGGTTCCTGGAAAATCATCGTGATGTCCTTACCGCGCACCTTGTACATTTCCTGCGTGGGCATTACTGCCAGGTTGTACGCAAGTTTGTTGCCGTTTTCGTCCGTGCCCGCCTCGTCGGAATTGAAGCGGATTTCGCCGCCGATTACCTGACCTTGCGGTGCCTGCACCAACTGCATGATGGACAGCGAAGTTACGCTTTTGCCGCAGCCCGACTCGCCGACGACGCCGACAATCTTCTTTTTGGGGATGTCGAACGAAACGCCGTTGACGCTCATGACGGTGCCGTTGTCGGTGAAAAATACCGTCTTGAGATTGTCTATTTCGATTATGTTGTCGGAATTTTTCATCACCGACGTGTATTCCGAAGGACTGAGTTTGCGACGCTTCAGGGATTCGTAGTACTTCATCTGTCTGATGTTTTCCCTGATTATCCTGCGGCTGTCCTTGATGGATATGTAATTTGTATCTTTCTTCTTCATTTTCTGCTGCCCGTATGTATTATTTCTTGGCTTTGGGGTCCATTGCGTCGCGCAAGCCGTCGCCGATAAAGTTGAAGCCGAGCACCGCGATTACAATCATAAGACCTGCCGGCAACCACATGTTTACGTGGTAACTGAGAATTGCGGGGTCATTACTTGTTGCAATCATTGTACCCCATGCTGCTTTGGGTACCTGCACGCCGAGTCCGAGGTAACTAAGGGTGGATTCGTACAGAATTACGCTGCCGAGCCCCAACGTCATGGACACGATAAGTTGCGGCATTACGTTGGGAATAAGGTGAACGAAAATCTTGCGCCACGTGGGCAAGCCCATTACTTCCGTAGCGGTGATATATTCCTGTTCGCGCAGGGACAAAATTTGTCCGCGCACCAGACGGGCGACGCCGCTCCAACTGAACACCGTGATGATTACCATCAACAGATAGATACGTTGGTTGGGTTCCACGCCCCAACTGTCGATCATTGCCGAAGCGATGAGCAGTATCGGCAGGGTCGGGATACAGTTGAAAATATCCACTATACGCATGATTACGCTGTCCACCCAGCCGCCGAAGTAGCCTGCGAGACCCCCCAGCAACACACCGATAAGCGTTTCCAGTATTACCACGATGAAGCCGATTGTCAGCGAAATACGTCCGCCGTACATAAGACGGGTAAACACGTCCATGCCTTTGTCGTCGGTACCCAGCAGGTGGTTCCAACTTGGGTCGGCAAGCATGTTGATGTCCTTGGTGATGTACACAACTTCCGTTACGGTGTTGCCTTTGTCGTCGGTATACAGCGATTGCACTGCCTTAACCTGCGGCGTATTGTCCGGGTTATCCTCGCCCCAGCGGTTGTACACAACCGGTCCGAGGAAGGAAAAGAGAAACAGAAACACAACCATGATAAGTCCGACAAGTGACAGTTTACTGCGGAAAAAGCGGCGCATAACCAGTCTTATCGGGGACATTTCCTGATAGGTTTCTTCCAGAATGTCTTTTGTCTGAGCATCATCGGGCACCGTCGGTTCGGTTTCCGTGACGACCGTATCGTTGTTAAGTTCGTCCATAATTACCTCCCCAACTTGACCCGCGGGTCAACAATCGAATACATAATGTCGCTCAGCAACGTACCGATGACGGTAAGAATTGCCAGGAACATATTGTAGCCCATTACGAAAGGCACGTCGCCTTCCTTCAATGCGTTGTACGCAAGACGGCCGATACCGTCTATTGCAAACACCTGCTCGGTGATCATCATTCCGCCGAACAATCCCGGCAGAATACCTGCAAGCAACGTTGCCAGAGGAATGAGGGTGTTGCGGAATGCGTGTTTGTAAATTACCGTCTTTTCCGACAGACCCTTTGCGCGAGCCGTACGGATGTAGTCGGCGTTCAATACTTCCAGCATGTTGGTACGGGTGTAACGCATCAAGCCGCCCAGTGACAGAATTACGCTGACGGTAATAGGCAAAATAAGGTGATAAGCCATGTCGCCGAGACGTTGCAGCGAACCTGCAAACGTGTCGGGGAATACCGCGCTTCCCGAGATAAGTCCGTTGACGGGAAGCCATCCGAGGTCTACCGATAAGAACTTGATCATTACCGCCGCGAAGAAGTAGGTGGGCAGACTGAGTCCGATCATGGTGAATATCGTCACGATGTAGTCCTGCGCCGAGTACTGGTGCGTTGCCGACGAAATACCCAGCGGAATTGCAATGAGGAATTGCAGCAAGGTCGCCACCACCGCGATTGCGAAACTTATCCACATGTTTTCGCCGATTACGCTTGCGACGGGCTTTTCGTACTTGAAACTGTGACCGAGGTCGCCCTTCATCATGTTACCGAGCCACCCGAAGTAACCGCCGAGAATCGTGCCGAGAGTTTCCCATCCGCTGACCTTTTCGTAGGTGTTGGTCACATTAAGTCCGTCCAGCGTGATTGTGTCGGTTGTAATGTCTACGGCGTAATTGCCTTCCTTGACGGTAACTTTGTGCAGCACCGAGTGGGTCGTTTCGTTGCCTTTGTCGTCCTTTACCGTAACGTTTTCGTAGTCGTAGCGTTCCAGTTTGTAAGTCGTGCTTACAACGCCGTCAACCTTTTCAAAGGTAAGCGCAAGGTTGTAGTAATTGTCCCCGATCGTTCCGCCGTAATCGCCGGAAACAAAGTCGGCGTACATTTCCGCATTCTGGATGTCGGTGTCGTGGTCTTTGATACGCACGTCCTTTTCCAGTATGCCTTCCGTCGAGCCGTCGGGGCTCCACCTGAAACGAATACGCGCTTCCGGCGTGTACAAGCCGTACAGTTTTTTGAAGTTGTCCACGTCCTGTTGTTTGATTGCACCGCTTTGCAGTTGCGAAGCAAACTTCAGGTCAACGTAGTCGTTGGGCATAAGACGCACCATCGTGTAGATGATGACGGACACGCCCAACAAAATTATTATTGAAATCAGCAGTCTTTTTACAATATACTTAAACATTTTTCTCCGTGCCAAACAAGGTTGTCACCATTCCTTGCGTTTGTTCTGCGAATGTCGCTTAAAACAAGAAACACGACGCAAATATGGGTAATATGGGTCGGGTTCCTCGTGATAAACGTAATCGTTTTACAAATACAGATATTCTTTTGTTTGGCTGATTACTTTTCCTTTACGACAAGCGAAAGGAGGTTGATGTCACTGGTAAGTCCCTTGTAGGATGACAAATCTTTGTTGAAGGTGTTTACGTCGATGTATCTTTCGTTGTACGCAAACATGTCCTGTCTTTGATATGTGGGCAATTCCACCGCCAGTTGCATTACAAGGTCAAGAGCGTCTTTGTAGTAACCGCTGCGTGCGTTCTGATCCGTCGTCGAACGACCTTGTTCGATCCTGGTGGACAACTCGTTTATGATTTCCATTTCCGTAGCGTACTTGGTCTGGTTGATCTTGATTTGCTTGTAACCCCAGTTGAGAACGCTGGTCGCCTTGCTGTCGATGTGGTAAACCTGGTACATATCGGGGTCAATCGTACTGCCCCATGCTGCCGCCCATACGGTGAGGTCGCCCGTACTCAGCTTGCTGAGCGCGTTGCTGTCCGTCGTCGTGTAGGTGTCGAAGCCCATCTGGTTGAGCAATTGGCTTGCCTGATACAATGTGTTGAATGCGGGGTGGTCGTCCGTTTCGCCTGCGATTGTAAACACGTACTTAAGCGCGCCGTCGTCGTTTGTCAGGACGCCGTTCTTTTCAACGTAGTCCGCGTGGTTTTCCGAAACCCACGGATTGCCCGAACTGCTCCAACCGTTTTTGGTCAGAAGTCCGTAGATGAACTCTTTCTGTTCGTCAAAGGTAAACGTGTCGCCGGCTTGCTTGTTTTTGTACAGCACAAATTCCTTGTAGTCGGGGTTGACAACCGCGTTATCATTGAATACGGAAGCGGAGATTTTGCTGCCGATGTACGGATAGTAGGGTGTGCATCCTTCGGGATAAGCCCAACTGGACTTGGACATAGAGCGGTAAATCGCTTCCGCCTTGCCGTCGTAGTACTGCACTGCCAGTTCGGTGTTCATCGCGTGCATGATTGCCTGACGAGCCTTGATACTGGGCACCTTGCCTGCGTTGATACCTATGTAACCGTAACCGGATGTTTCGACTTCGGTATGACCGAAGCCTTCACCCTTTTTCTTGTCCAGTTCCGACATTTTTTCGGGTTTTGCGTTGGGTTCGGCGTAGTGAATATCTTTCTGGTACAGACTGTTGAGCATTTGTTGCTCGGACACGATCTTGTAACGCATATTCTTGATTTTGGGTACGCTTGCGCCCTCGAAGTTGTAATGTACGTTACGTTCGTAATAAATGACGCCTTGTTTGCAGAAATCGCCTGCGGTAACGTTTTCCGTGCCGCCGGTACTCTTGCTTGCCACATACGGACCTGCGCCGACGGGCACGCCGATTTTGTCGGAATTCTTAACGACCTGCGTCATGAAGGTCTGGCTGTTGAATTCCACACCGAATTCGTTTTCGAAGTTGAACGCTTCGATGTAGTTTTTGGGTGTGCCTCCTTCCTTTGCCCAACTTGTCGTCGAGTAGTAGTACATGGGAGCAACAGTGAAAGAGAAGTTCCAGATTGCCTTGGGGTCAACCTTGTTGATTGTAATGCTCAGTACTTCGTAACTGCTCTTGACGGAGCCGTCGTCATTGTACTCGGGTGCGGGATAATCTTCGCCGTTGACGTTGACGGAAGCGTCCTTGTTTGCAAACGTGATACCGGAAATGTTGGGTACCGTCTTGCCTTTTTGGGCGATATCCTTTTCCATTTCGTCGTTTACGATGTAGTCAAACAGGTTGCCTGCGGTCTGCCAACCGGTGATTACCTGTGCAAACTGAGACGGAACGATACTGAGGTAAACGCTTTTGATTGCGTCCTCCTTGGTCATGCTTGCGGTGTATTCGCGGTCGTCGTAATCGCCGTAATCCATCTTGCCGTTGCCGTTGTCGGCGTTTTTGTCCCACTTGATTTTGCCTTCGTTGTACAGGAACATTTCGTTGTCGTTGGCAATCAGGTTTTTGACTTCCTGACCGTTTTTGTTACGAAGCACGAAGTCCTGCCATGTGTCGACGGAGTTTTTGTAGTCGTTGTCCAGTTCTTCGTTAAACAGTTCGATTGCCTTGTTGAAGTCGTCAACGACGTATTGAGCGTTTTTGTTTGCCGCGCGGTACTCTGCAAGTTTTTCGGCAAAAGTAACTTCGTCGGTAACGCTGGTATCCTTCAGAATCGTGTTTGTGGCGGTAACAAGCGCAAGAATACGCGTGTTTGCCTTACGTTCGAACTGAGCGGAATATTGTTCCTGTTCCTTTTCGTCGTAGGTCTGCGTGCGGTAAGCCTTAAGACCTACAATATCGGTACTGTACATCGTGCTACTGCCCGTGTAGGCAGGGTCGAGGTACACGTACATGTTGAACAGCACGTCCTTGATTGTCAGCGGGCTGCCGTTGCTGAATTTGATGTCGCGCTTGAGTACAAACTTGTAGTTGGTGTACTGTTTGCCGCCTTCTTCGTAGGTTTTTTCTTCGTAGTCTTTCACCACTACCGCTTCGGTGTCGCCGTAAGCGACCTTACCTTTGCTGTCGTTGGAAAGCATACCTACCTGCGTGGGTCCGATTACGTTGCTGTCCGGCGCAGTCGTGCTGAAGAAGGGGTTGAACACCTTGTCCACGTCCTGCGAAGAGAACACAAGCGGGTTGGTTTCGTTGTCGTAATAGACTGTGTTGTCCTGCGTGCATGCAACAAGCGGCATGACGGTTGTCATAATCATCATGGCTGCCATAATGAAACAAAGGACGGATTTTTTGTTTATTAAGTTCATGGCTATTCTCCTTTTTGGTAAACAACCGTGCCTGCGCAGTCGGTTGCGGTCGTTGTGCCGTCGGCAAGCAGGTACAGGTTGTTTGCTTCGGCACAAATGATTTTGCTTTGATCAATTCCTCCGCCGAAATCGGCAGAGGCACCGATTGTCACGTTACTGAACGTGCAACCGCTCGCCTTACCGCACAGAGCGGCAAGGTAGATGTTGTATTGTTGCAGGTCCCCTTCGCCGCCGTAAATCTCACCGGTTTCGGAGTTGGCTGTGCCCACAAAGGACACGTTTGCAAATGTCAGGTCGGAAATTTTGCAATTTTTCATTTCCGCGGACATTGTCACGTAAAACGCCCTGCCGCCGTCGTCGTTGATGTCGTCTTTCAGGTTGTCCTTGGACAGGTACCCGAGTTGGTTGCCGACCGCAACGGTAAGATTACTTACGGTGTGCCCGTTACCACGGATTTCGAGGTTGTTTATACTCTGGCGCACGACGAACGATTTGCCCGACAGGTCAATGTCCGTCGTAAGGTATATTTTTTTGTTGCTTGCAAACGCGGTTTTGAAAGCGTCCGCCGTCGAGACAAGCGTGTACCTGCCTTCGATGAAGTGACAGTACACATCGACAACCAGCGTTTCGCCGCTCGGACGAGTACCGCTAAGGCCTTCGTAGCCGCGGCTTTCTCCGTCTGGACTGCCCGTAGTGTAATCGACAAGCGTAAGGTTGTTTTCGTTTGCGTAGTTTATCGCTGCACCGGCAGTTCCGTTGAAGATACCGTTTTCGCTGACGGGGTAACTGCCAAGTTCCACGTCCTCGCCCGCGCCGTTGCGGTACAACAGACGGTAAGAGTAAAACTTTTGCTTTTCCCACGAAGCGTACAGTTGCGTGCTGCCGTCCTCGGCGATTTCGTCCTTGTCGAAGTTCCACGCGTCCGCGTATGTGCCGTCATCGTTTTTGGTCTTGTACCAACCGACAAAGTCGTAGCCTGAACGCTCGAGACGAGTGGATCCGAACGAACCCAATGGCTTGACAAGACGTTTCGCGCCTTCGGCAAAATTGTAGTAGTACTCCACCGCCTGCTGACTGAGCCCGTACGTGCCGCCTTCGAGATTGAACGTAACCTTTGTGCCGGTCGGCGTTCCTTCGGCGTTACATGCGGTAAACAAACAAGCAAGCAAAGCAAGCAGGAGCACCGACAGTAATGTTTTTTTCTTCATATTGCTTCTCCGTAGTAGGCGGACTATCTGTAATTTTGCGCTACTCCACCTATACAATAGTAATTATTCTACAACTTTTCAACCAATACGTCAAACAATTTTACCGCTTTACCTATATTTGTTGTAGAAATTTGCATTAAAATAATTAAAATAATTATAACAACGACATATTGTTTTTAGAAAATAAAAATAAGCGCCCGCTTTTCACTGAGAAAATGTGAAAAATCGGACGCTGATTTCAGGTGATTATTCTATTTTTTGCCGACTTGTAAGGCGGGTTTTACCGCAGTGCGCGGCAAAAAACGGACTAAATTACGGTAAAGCCTTCTGTGTTGCGTACAACCTTGAAGATGTTGACTTCGTTGCCGCTTTCGCTGTCCACGTAGACGTAGTACTGGCGGTCACCGCGAACGCTTTCAAACTGCCAGCAGGCAAAGATTTTGTCGTTGCGCTCGACATAGGCTTTGGCAACGTTTGTGACGGCAAGACCGTCGGCAAGTTTTGCTTTTGCCTCGTCCGAGCCGATTTTACCGAAGGGCTTGACTACATCGGCGGCTTTGTTGCTGAGGTACGCCTTGGCTTCCATGCCGACAACGTGTCCGTCTGCGGCTACGGCAACCTTGACAAGGCGAGGATACACTATCGCGCCGTCCACAACGGGTGCGCAGTTGACGTAGGTTACGTAGTCCTTGACCTTGCTGACCCACACTCCGCGGACGTTGTACCCCAGGCGAGCGCAGAACTCTTCGGCGGCGGAAACGCAACCGTCTTTGCCGACGTTGCCGTTGTTTTCGTTTTCACGATATTCGGCGTACTCCACGATGTCGCCGCCAACGCTTGCGGTAACTCGACCGCCTTTGCCTTCAAACACATACAGAGTGTCCGTACCGTTTACCGTGTTGACATACTGTACATCTTCAAACAGTTTAACAACCTTTTGTGTCACTTCGGACAGCGACAAGTGTCGCCTTACTACAATCTGCTTGTTTTGCACTCCGTCTGAAAAAGGTCCGTCGTAAATCAGTTTTTCGTAGGCAAACGCCTTGTCGTCGACATTCTCGAGGCTGTCGCTGAGTGCCCCTGCGCCGCCCAAACCCGTGCCGTTAGTCATAAACATTCCGCTGTCCGACTCGGCGTAGGCTTGCAAAAAATCGTACATGTTTGTTGCAACGGTATTAAGTCCGTCAAGGGACGCGCGCTCGCCGTCGGTCAGTTGTTTGCCCGCGGCAAGTTTGGCAAGAAGAGTACGGGCAAAGTCCTGTGCCTGATTGACAAACTTCTGGCAGGTCATCAACTTTTCGCTTGCTTCGATGGGAAGGTCGGCGAAGCGGTCGTTTACTTCGTTTGCACAAACGACGACGTTTGTAAGAGCGCGAGCCTGCGTTACGGCGTTATTTGACACTACCGTTTTGCCCAGGTTTGCGTCAAGGTTTTTCATACCGTCGCATGCCGCGTACAATGCATGACGATATTCGTTTTCGCGATTGATTTTGTACACGTTTTCGTCGCTGACGGTGGACATGTTTATACGGGCAACGCGACTTTCCGCGGCAAAATACATTGCGACGGACGACGCCACGGCGACAACCGCCACCAATGCGAAAAAGACAGCCCAAAATGTTTTTATACTTTTATTTTGTACCATGCGCAACCCCCTTAAATGCAAAAGATGTGCTTACCGATTGTGGTAAGTTGTTTGCGCGACCAGATCCATTTGCTGGTGGCGGTTGCAGGGTTGAAGTAATACAGTGCGCCGCCGCTGGGATCCCAGCCGTTGAGGGCGTCCTGCGCGGCACGGGTACATTCGTCGTTGGTCCCGAGGTTAATCTGCCCGTCGGAAACGCATGTAAACGCGCCCGTCTGGTAAATTACGCCGCTTATGGTGTTGGGGAAGCTGCTGCTTGCAACGCGGTTGAGTATCACCGCACCTACGGCAACTTTGCCGGCGTAACTTTCGCCGCGCGCTTCGCCGTAAATGCAACAGGACAGCAGATACAGGTCGCTGTTGCTCACTTTGTTGCTTGTTGTCGTGCCGCTGCCGCTCGCCCCGGACGACAGAGAAATGCCCATTGCCTTTGCGGTGGCGTTGCCGACTATGCCGTCGGCAGTAAGCCCGTTTTTGCGTTGAAAGTTCTTTACGGCGTTTTGCGTTTGCGTACCGAAGACGCCGTCCACGCCGCCGGTGTAGTAACCCCACCGCTTGAGTTTGGTTTGTATTGTGCGCACGGTCTGACCGCGACTGCCCACCTTGACTACGGCTGCGTCGGCGGTAACAACACCGCAGACTACAAACACCGCGGCAAGGGTCAGCACAGCCAGCACCAGCGCGACAAACCTGACAGAATTTACTTTCGTCAAATTTTTCCTCCTTGTGACGGCGTGTGTGCCGTCGGTTTGCGCATAGTATGAGCAAACGCGCAAAAAAAATGCGGAACCGCGCCGGGTCGGGCTTTCCGCATTGAAAACAAAGTTTTGGGGTTTGTCGTAATCAATTACTTTTCCGCGTTTTTCCGCGCGAAAAACTTATCTATTATTTCCTTTAACAGCGAGCGATAAACAATGGAATTCGTACCGTTGCTTTCGCCGCCAACAAAGCACAACGGCGGATAGACAACGCACCACCAGTTGTTGCCGCGTCCGCTGCCGAGGTCCAGTATAAGGGCGTCGTAAATACCGCTTTCAAGCGTTAAATTGCCGTAAGTGCGACACGGGAATTTTTCCGAAGCAATCCTTGCGTGACACTTGTATGCAAAGCCTTTGTCGGCAAGCACGGTATTTGCAACCTGTTCGAGAGAGGTCAGTTCAGCCCTAACCACTGCCATTGCTTCGGCTTTGCTGTCGGCACGGGCAAGTTTCGGCGTAAGATATTCCACAACGGCGGCTTTGACTGCATACTTGACGGTTTGGTCCGTTTCGGCGTTGCTGTCGGCGCGGATATGTATACGAAGGTAGTCGGCATTGGCGTTTTGCATAGGAGCGGCAAACAAACATATTGCGACAACGGCGACAAATGCCGCGACGATAATTACTTTTTTCATAAAAAATCCTCCGCCGTAATTGTTGACGACAGAGGTGGTTTTTACGCAAATATGTACGCGATTTTTGTATACGTATGTCTATTTTTGCCACAAGTTACGCTGCTCAGACGGTTGCCAATCGCACATCGTACAACGCTTACAGCACTTCGGTCACGCCGTGTTTTACCGATTTACAGACAAACGACTTGTAGCCGTTTTCGTTGAGAATGTCACAGATATTTTGCGCCGCAATCGGGTCGGCAAAGGCAATAAAATACGCACTTCCGCTACCCGTCATTACAGACCGGATGTTGCGACTGCCGCAAAAGAAAAGGTACTTGTCGGCGTAGTCGTTTTTTTCCCGTACAGCCGTTTGCAGGTCATTGCAATACAACTTTGCCGCGCTGTCTGTGTCGCCCCGCTTCAGCAAGCGGACAACTTCGTCGTTGTCGCACAAATGACGACGCCCGCACTCATCAAACCAGGCGTAGACCTGGCCCGCAGAACAGGACGTATCGAAAGTTGTCACTACATAGTAAGTTTCATCGGGCACGTCAAAAAATTCAACGTCGTTACCCACGCCTGTCATTCGCGCAAAGCCACCGCTAACCATATACCACACGTCGCTGCCGACCGTCGCGCAGACGTCGCGCAATGCGGACTTTTCCAGACCGTACATTTTGCAGAAAGCAGCAGCCACCGCCGCCGCATCCGCCGACGAGCCGCCCATACCCGCACCCACGGGGATACCTTTCTGCACAACAATGTCCGCGCCGTTTACACCGAACTTTTGCACAAGCGCGGTTGCCATACGGTATGCCGTGTTTCGTTCGTCGGACACCCATGGCATACCACCGACGGTAACGACAAAATCGTTTCGCGGTGAAACTTCCACAACGTCGCACACGTCAACCGACGTCACCACGCTGTCTATAGCGTGAAACTTGCCGATGTTGCCCACAACGCCCAACGTAAGATTAAGTTTTGCATTGACCTTTACTTTCATACAATGATTGTACCACGCGGATGTTTTTTTTGCAACACCTCGCCGAACAAAACAATCCGTCTCCGCCGCAAAACAAAAAGCGCGCCGAATTCTTCCTTCGACGCGCCTTTCATTGTTAGTGTCTATTTTAAGTTAATTTAATGCAGCTAACGTGAGAAATCCGATTGCAGAGTATTTTTCTAAATTTTGTTGAAGATTACAACGCGGGTGTCTTCCTCAAGCGGCGTTGTCAACGTAGGATTGGTTGCCACAAGGTCCGATTCGGACATATGCAGATTTTTCGCAAGATTCCACAACGTATCGCCTTTTTTGGCAATACAAACCTCTATTGCCGGGCGCGCCGCCTTGTCAAAGGGCTGTTCCTCGACGGAAGTAATCAGGTTGTAGCCGACGTTGCGACTGCACGAAAGGCTTATCCACAGTTGCGCCGTCAGCTCTCCGCGCGACAACGCCACTTCGCCGACGGTAACGTTTCCGCGACAACTGCATTCGTTTCCGAGGTAGTCCACTTCAACGATTTCGGCAAAAGGCAACTCCTTCGTTACACCTTTTATTCCGCCTTCGCCCTTGTACAGCAGCGTTGCCGTAATGTAGCCTTTTACTGTTGCGCGCTTGTCTTCCGACAACACATCCGTTACCGTTGCGCCGACGTTTACCACGGCAATCGCGTCATCGTCCACACCGAAAGTACAACTTTTTGCAATGCTTGCACTGCCGCAAGGAAGCGTTGTCTGCACTGCTTGTCTGCCAAGCGCAAAATCGCAATCGGCAGAGTACAAATCCGTCACGACGGACAGCGTTTCTATTTGCGAAGCCTCAACTGACAGCGTTGCCTGTACTTCCATACTGAACGCCGTATTGTCGCCATCGTCGGAAATGTCCAGACGCACGCGTGTTGCGCGTACCGTCGTACGGAAAAACGGCTGACTGTCTGCGGCAATTCCGCTTGCGTCAAGTTCGCGAGTCCACGAAAAAGGAAACACGTCGGTTACAATCGCGCCGTCGGAAAGATAGGTCAGCCGTCCCACGCCATTGCCGGACAATGTCAGCACGCCGTCACCCACCGTGTAGTCCGTCGCGACAAGCGAACTGTCGGCAAGCAAAACCGTACCGATGTTTTTAGTGGTCGCAAATTCCCTGTCCACGACAAACGGGATGTTGGCAACGTTTACCGCGGTTGTCGCTTCGATCTGTTCGTTTTTTACAAACACGTCGTCGCCGCCCGTCACGAAATCAACGCTTTCCGACACAAATGCATACGCTACAATTCCCAGCAAAACAGACACTGTCGCAGTGTTTGCATCAACCTCGGTCTTGCTGTCGACAGTTGTCACGTCAAACACAAGTTTGTCGTTTGCACCCACGCTGTCAACGGACATAGACGAGGTAAAGTCCGAACCGAAGTTGGCACTTTGTATGCTTAAACCGTCCGAGTAAAGCAGTTTAACTGTCGTTTTGCCGTAGTAGGCAATTTCGCCGTGTCGTATTTCGTAACCCGTTACGATGTTTTCGATGCCGACGGACAGCACCTCCACGATGTCGTTGCGCACCGACAGACGAATGCTTTGCGCCGTCTGTGATTTACCGACACATTTTCTGCAAACAAATGTTTTGTTGTCAAATTGAACGCTGTCCATAGTGACCCCCTGACCGATGTGATACACCGTATTGTATGCTTGTCCGCGTGCCGATATGACAAAAAAAATAAGGACTCCGAAGCAATGAAGTTGGCGCCGAAGTAATGAAGTTGATGTAATGGGTCCTGACGAGGAATTACCCTACGTGCGAACGCGTGCTCGCTCGCTTCACTTCGGGCATTGAGGTATAATGGTAGGTAGCCTACCCAGCCGCACCCTCGTTCAGATGTCGCTGTAGGGTAACACCTCGCCACCCCGAATGAAGTTGACGAATTGTTTGTACTCGGCTTGCATACTTCAAGTGTACTAACTTCGGCGGATGTAGTTACAATGTCAATATAAAGTTGATTGTTAGTAATACATAAACGTGCTCAACAGTAAATCACTTTATATTGTTACATAAAAATAATGTCCTCAGCCGAGCCGCAGTCTTTGCGGCGAACGCCCTCGCATCTATGCCTTCCCCTGCCTTTGGGGAAACAAGAAGCGTAGCGAAGTATACTGAGCGTAGCGACGTGTTGTTTGTTGCGCAGTCGAAATTTAACTTTGTCGCGTAAATTGTTAAGTTTCTTTTGTTCAACTACTAACGATAGTTTCTTCGTTTTAGTAGGTGCACGCTCCGTGCTCCCCCGGAAAGGTACCATATAAACGCCTTTCGTATAAACAACGGTGTAGACATCAAATGCCTTCGCCCTTGGGGAGAAGGTGTCGCGAAGTGACGGATGGGGGGGGGAGCAGATGTAAACACTTTATTGTTGTCTCTTAATATGTCATAGCGAACCGCCGATTGAAAAAATCAAGTAAATGCGATTGTTTCTCTAATCGTGCACGCTCGGGTGTCAAAAATTATTAGTGGTGGCAATGAAAAACAAAAGGAAAAATCCGGATGAAAATAGGCATTTATACCGCGCTTAAGGAAGAAGCGCACAGTTTCATAAAGGGCGATTGCACGGTCGAGCAAATAGGCGCGTACACCTTTTACAAGTTTGACCTTGCAGGTAATCAGGCGGTGCTTTGCCTGCCTCCGTATGTCGGCGAAATTACCGCCGCGGCAGGGGTTCAACTGCTTATTACGCACTTCGGCGTAGAAGTTCTGTTCAACTTCGGCGTTGTCGGCGCACTGACGGAACGCGCTTCGTCTTACGCGATGACCTACGTCGGCAGGGTTTGCCATTACGCCATGGACACGAGTGCAGTGGACGGCTGCGAAGTTGGTTACTACGACGTGCTAGGGAGCAAGTTTGCGGAAAACGACAGCGCACTTATCGCCAAGGCAAAAACGGTACTGGATTTGCCCGTAGTTACCTGCGCTTCGGCGGACAAGTTTGTTGCCGACCCTGCGGAAAAAGCCGACATCGCAAGGCGTTTCGAAGCGGAAATCTGCGACATGGAATCGGCTGCGATTGCCATTGTGTGCCGATACAACAATCTGCCGTGTCTTATGGTAAAGTGCGTTGCGGACACGCTTTTCGGCGGAGCGGAAGATTACACGACAAAAATGCAGACCATTTTGTACGACTTCCGCACGGTTGCGGAACAAATTTGCAAGTAGAGGTACTATGGACAAGATAAAGGTAGCAACGTCCGCCGCAACGAGTTACGAGCCGCAGACGGTGCAAAGCGCGGTCGACGACATTCTGTCGCAACTCGGCGGAATAGAAAAATACGTCCCGAAGGACGCCAAAGTGTTTGTCAAAGTCAACCTTGTGCGCGATATGCCGCCCGAAAAGTGCGGTACCACGCATCCGCAGGTTGTAATTGCGCTTGTCAACAGGCTGTCTGCAATCACGCAAAACATAGTTGTCGGCGACAGCAGCGGCGGCTTGTACACCAAGGCGGCAATGGGCGCGGTGTACGCCAAATGCAAAATGACCGACGTCGCCGAACAGACCTGCGCCACCCTCAACGACGACTTTGATTTTGCCGTTGCCGAAATCGGCGGCGAAGTTGTCAAAAATTGCGAAATCACAAACAGCTTTCTTAATGCCGACGTCGTGATTAACGTCACCAAACTGAAAACGCATTCTTTTGCAGGTTACACGGGCGCGGTTAAAAACCTGTACGGACTTATCCCGGGGCTTGTCAAGGTGGAAATGCACAGCCGCTACCCCGACCTTGGCGATTTTTGCCAACTTTTGTGCGACATCGAGCAGTTTGCAAGCAAAAAAATCGTTCTGCACGTAATTGACGCCATTGTCGGCATGGACGGCGACGGACCGACCAACGGCAAACCAAAGGCAATGGGTCAATTGCTTGCAAGTGCAAACCCTTACGCGCTGGACGTGGTGGCGGTAAGTCTGTTTGCTGACCCGTTTGAAATGCCGTTGTTGCAGGTTGCGGAAAAACGCGGACTTGTGTCGCGCGATTTGTCGGGCATCGATTTCGACTTCGAAGCGTGGAAATCCGCCCGTATACAGGACTTCGACATTTCGCCCGTCACCAGTGCGGATACCTTCCTCAACATGCCCGAGTGGGTCAAAAAACTGGCGAAAAAATACCTTACGAAAAAGGTACATATCGACAAAAAAATCTGTCGCGGCTGCGGTAAGTGCGCAAGACACTGCCCGGCAAAGGCAATCACCGTAGACGGCGGCAAAGCGCACATAGCACAAAACAAATGCATCAGATGTTACTGCTGCCAGGAACTTTGCCCGTTTGACGCCGTGCGTTTCAAAAAATCGCTGCCGTACAAGGTGGTGCACGCATTCAGTCACACGAAAAAGTCCGACTGAGGTTGCATGATTGTCCGCCGATGTCAACAAGGGTTGCGCCAAGCGGAAACACTACGTGCCTCGGGAATTGGTTTTTTCGTTTATTTCGGGTGTTGGCGAGTGTGCATCCGCGTAGTGGTGCTTATGCGGTTAGTGTCGCATCGTCTACTTACGGCTTCGCCCCGTGGGAAAGGGCACCTGCAAGGTTGTTGGCTATGGCGAAATTGACCGCAGGCGTACATGCGCCTGACGGTACGCGAGGCGAAAGTAAGCCGAAAGACATCTCTCGGTTTTTTGTCAAAAGGTTGACATTTCGGCAAAGTTGTAGTACTATTTACAAGTTAAATAATATATACACGGCAACTTCAACCTAAAGTGACCGCTTCAGGTTGTTTTTGACGTCAAAAAGGAGAATTTATTATGGCAGAAGTTCAATTGACAGAAGCCGGTCGCAAAGAGTTGGAAGCACGTCTGGACTATCTCAAATCCGTCCGTCGTGCAGAAATTGCCGAAGAAATAAAGACGGCTCGCGGATTCGGCGACCTGTCGGAAAACGCAGAATACGACGCCGCACGTAAGGCTCAGGCGGAAATGGAAGGCGAAATAGCCGAAATCGAAGCGCAATTGCGCCTTGCAAAAATCATCCACGAAGTTACCGTTACTTGCTGTGAAGTGAAAGACGGCGTGGACCAGGACATCAAGACGTACACGATTGTAGGTACAACCGAAGCCGACCTTGCCAACGGTCGTATCAGCGATGAGTCGCCCGTAGGCGCAGCCCTTATCAGAAGCAAGAGCGGCGAAATGGTGAACGTAGCACTTCCCAACGGTCGCACCAAGGTAATCAAGGTAATCAAGGTTACCAGATAATTTGAAAAATGAAGTACGACAAAATAAACGTCGTACTTTTTCGTCGAAAGACAAGGTAAACTTAGGCTTTGTGTGCGTTTTTCTGCGCCCGAATGCCAAACGGAGTACAAAATGAGCGACAACAACACGAAAAACAACAACACTGTACCCGCAGAAGCGGAACAGGACCTTAACGAGATACTGCAAATCCGCCGCGACAAGCTGGCAAAGTTGGTTGAAGAAGGGCAAAATCCCTTTGAAATTACACGGTTTGACCGCACGCACACCAGCAAACAGGTGCTTGACGGCTACGTTGACCACGCGGAAGGAGAGGAATACACGCCGCAAATCGTATCGGTTGCCGGACGTATGGTTTCGCGCCGCATTATGGGTAAGGCAAGTTTCTGCCACATTCTTGACGGCGACGGCACGATTCAACTGTATGTCAAGCGCGACGAAGTGGGCGAGGACGTGTATGCCGCGTTCAAAACGTGGGACATCGGCGACATTATCGGCGGAGAAGGCGAGGTTTTCCGCACGCACATGGGTGAAATCTCCGTCAAACTGCACAGCGTCAAGTTGCTCAGTAAGTCGTTGTTGCCTCTGCCTGAGAAGTTCCACGGACTGAAGGACATCGAAACGAGATATCGTCAACGTTACGTTGACCTTATTGCTAACCCGGAAGTCAAGCGCACGTTTATTTTGCGTAGCCGCATTCTTAAGGCTATCCGTGAGTATCTTGATGCACGCGGATACCTCGAGGTGGAAACGCCGATTCTCAACACGATTGCAGGCGGCGCGAATGCAAGACCGTTTATTACACATCACAACACGCTGGACATCGACATGTACATGCGTATCGCTACCGAGTTGCACCTTAAACGTCTTATCGTAGGCGGATTTGAAAAGGTGTACGAAATCGGTCGTCAGTTCCGCAACGAGGGTATGGACCTTAAACATAACCCCGAATTTACCACAATCGAATTGTACGAAGCGTACACCGACTTCCGCGGCATGATGGAAATTGCCGAAGGTATGTTCAACTACGTTGCCGACACGGTGCTGGGTACGCGCCTGTTGCCGTATGGCGACGTGACAATCGACCTCAACCATTGGACAAAGTTGACAATGATCGAGGCTGTTGAAAAGTACGTGGGCATCGACTTTACCAACCTTTCGGACGAAGAAGCGGTGGCAGCGGCAAAAGCAAAGGGCGTCGACCTTGCGGAAGGCAAGCGCACATGGGGCAACGCACTGTACGAACTGTTTGACAATTTTGTCGAAAAGGAACTTGTTCAGCCGACATTTATTTACGACTACCCCGTTGAAGTAAGCCCCCTTGCAAAGAAAAAGCCGACGGACGGCAGACTGACGGAACGTTTTGAATTCTTTATGAACGCGAGCGAAATGGGCAACGCTTTCAGCGAACTTAACGACCCGCTGGACCAATACGAACGTTTTGCCGCGCAGGTACGCGCAAAGGCGCAAGGCGACGACGAAGCGCAAATGATGGACGAAGACTTTATTACGGCACTAAAATACGGTATGCCCCCGACAGGTGGTCTGGGTATCGGTATTGACCGTATGGTTATGCTGTTTACAAACAATCAATCCATTCGCGACGTATTGCTGTTCCCGACTATGAAACCGTTGGACAAGTAAATTAACAGTAGAGCAGGCAATTCCGAGCGAATTGCCTGCTTTTTGTTGTCAGACGCTAAGACGCTCAGAAGTGCGGCAAGGACTACTACGATGTTACCGTTACCAAATGTCTGTGGCATACGCCTTGCGTTGAAAACGGTTGCGAAAACCCGTACCGTTTGTTTTGCGACGCGGACGACGTGACATGCGGCAGGCTGCGCAAAATAGGCTTTACCCGCACCAAAACTTTGGGTTACGGCGGCGACTGCTGCGACTTCTATTTTTTCAAAAAGTAGTGTTATTTTGCCTGAATTTCAAAAAACGGCGATTTGTAAAATACTATTACACACATAGTATATCAAATTTCGCCTTTTTTTATTTTTTAGGCTGTTAAACTCGTTCAAGTTTTTGAAGGAATGGGGCATGGGGAAGGGGAACTTTTTGTAAAAAAGTTCCCCTTCCCCATAATTCATATTCTATAAAACTTCATTCAAAACACTAACCCGAACAAAAGTTTCAGAGTGTTTTCTACGCCTTCGATGTGGCTGCGTTCGTAGCCGTGGCTGGCGTACACACCTGCGCCGATCAGGCCGTGGCGCACGTCGTAACCGGATGACAACGCAACGTCGGCATCGCTTCCGTAGCGCGGATAAACGTCCAGTGCGTAATTCGCGGCGGTGGACTTGGCGGCGTTGACAAGGTCGGTCACAAAGTCGTAGTTGTACGGTCCATGACTGTCCTTGACGCATATGGACACATCACGCTCGGTGCAAGTTAAGCCTGCGCCTACGCAGCCCATATCTACGGACAGCATGTCGCGGATGTCGGAAGCAGGGATGTACGCACACCCGTGCCCGACTTCCTCGTGTACGGTGAAGTACAGGTACAACTTGCGTTTGAATGTGGGTTTTACGTCGTGCACGTATTTAAGCAGCCCAAGCAAAATGCCTGCGGAAAGTTTGTCGTCGAGGAAACGGCTCTTGATGTAGCCTTCGGCGGTAACGCGCGTGCGCGGCTCGAAAGCGACAATGTCACCTACGGCAATGCCAAGTTTGGCAACGTCGGCGGCGGTGGTTGCGGCGGCGTCAAGCACGACTTCGCATGCGTCGAAGGTGCGTTCCGTCTTGTTGTAGTTGCCGTTGACATGTATGCTGGCGTTAATCAGTTGGAATGTTCCTTCGTAAATATTGCCGTCACGCGTGTGTACGTGTATGTTTTCCGCCTCGGCGTTGTTGGGGTTCATGCCGCCGATGTTGGTCAGGCGAAGTCGTCCGTCGGACTTGATCTCGGCAACCATGCCGCCGAGCGTGTCTACGTGCGCCGCAAGGCAAATAGGGTTGCCCTCACCGCCGACGGTAACAAACACGTTGCCCTTTTCCGTGACTACGGGCGTGTACCCGAGGTCGGATACGATGTGGCACAGGCGTTTGACAACGTTGGTCGTGTAGCCGGTCGGGCTGTCTATTGCCAGTAGTTCCATCGTGCGGTCGATTGCATACGCGGTATATTTTTCCATAGTATCTCCTTTGTTGTGTGTGGTGAGTGAGTGTTAGTGTCGGTGTTTTGTGGGGGAAGGAACTTTTTGTAAAAAGTTCACCCCACGCCCCTTTCCTCAAAAACTTTGAGGAAGAGTGGGTGAGGGAATGACTATTTGTAAGTATTCCTACATTTTTCTGTTTAATTGTAACATTCTTTCCGTAAATTGTAAACTTGTATGTTTTACTATTTTCTCGTCAAAGTTTTTGAAAAATAGGGGTACGGGGAAAGAAAACTTTTTCCAAAAAGTTTTCTTTCCCCGCAATCAACAAAAAATATTTACTTTTTCACAAACATAGCGCGCATGGCGTTGAGAATAGCGACGAAGCACACGCCCACGTCGGCAAGCACCGCGATGATAAGTCCGAAACTGATTTTGTCCAGCACGCCTACGGCGGACAGAATAAGCACTGCAAACTTGATTACAAGGCTTACGATGATGTTTTCCTTTACTATACGCATTGTCTTACGGCTGATTTTCTTTGCCGTGGCAATTGCGCTCGGGTTGTCGTTCATCAGGACAACGTCTGCCGATTCGATTGCAACATCGCTGCCCATTGCGCCCATCGCTATACCGACGTCGGCAGTGGTAAGCACGGGTGCGTCGTTTATACCGTCGCCCACAAAGGCAACCTTGCCGCTTTGTTTAAGTTCGGCAAGGCGTGACACCTTGTCCTGCGGCAACAATTGCGAGTAGTACTTGTCAACGCCGACGGTCGAAGCAATTTCCTTGGCGGTAGTTTCGTTGTCGCCCGTCAGCATAACCGTGGTGCAATGCTCGGCTTTAAGCGCGGCTATTGCGGACACTGCGTCCTCTTTCAACTGGTCGGCAATTACGATGTAACCGACAAAGGTGCCGTTTTGGGCTACGTAAACAACAGTGCCGTGGTGCGCTGCGGTAAAATCGATGTTGTTTTCCTTCATCAGTTTGTCGTTTCCGCACAGGATAACGTCGCCATTTTCGGTTGTGGCTTTGATGCCGCGCCCTGCTATTTCGTGCACGGTTGCGCCCTCGCCGGCTTTGGCAACGTTGCAGATAGAAACGGCAATGGGGTGGTTGCTGTACTGCTCGGCAACGGCGGCAATTTCAAGCACGCGGTCGCGATTTTCGGCAGGGTACACTTCGTCAACGACAAAGTTACCTTTTGTCAGCGTGCCTGTTTTGTCAAAGGCAAAGGTATCTACTTTGCTAAGCATTTCCAGGTAACTGCTGCCCTTTACAAGAATACCGCGTTTGCTTGCCGCCGCAATACCGCCGAAGAAACTGAGCGGAACGGAAATGACAAGCGCGCAGGGGCATGACACAAACAGAAACATCATTGCGCGGCGCAGCCACGTTGTCCACACGGCAAGGTCGCTTATACCGATAAACATCGGCGGAATTACTCCAAGGGCGATTGCCAGGAAAAATACAATAGGGGTGTAGTACTTGCTGAACCTGGTAATAAAGTTTTCGGCAGGCGACTTGACGGCGGATACGTTTTCCACCAGGTCGAGAATTTTGCTTACCGTGCTGTCCTCGTAGGAACTTTCGACAGTGATGTACAGTACGCCGTCCAGGTTAAGGCAGCCGCTGATTACTTTGTCGCCGACGGTGGCTTTGCGCGGTACGCTTTCCCCGGTGATTGCCGACGTGTCTATTTGCGACATACCCTTGTTTACGGTGCCGTCGAGGGCAATTTTGTCGCCCGGCTTTACTACGATTGTTTCGCCGAGAGCGATTTCCGAAGGGTCTACTTCCGTTTCCTGTCCGTCGCGAAGCACTGTTGCAACTTCGGGACGTATGTCCATAAGCGCGGCAATGTCCTTGCGGCTTTTGCCGACGGCGTAATGCTGAAACAGTTCGCCTATCTGGTACAGAAGCATAACGGCGGCAGCGTCGGGATACTCGCCGATTGCAAACGCGCCGATAGTGGCGATGGTCATCAGAAAGTTTTCGTCAAACACGTTGCCGTGGCAGATGTTGGTTATTGCACGCCACAACACGTCGTAGCCTACAATCAGGTACACGACGGCAAACAACGCCAACTCGACCCATTGGTTGAGTTCCAGCGTGAAGTGCAAAGCAAGCGCGACGGCGTACAGCACGGCGGCAATTATTATACGTAAAAGCAATTTTTTATTTTTGCTCATGGTTTTACTCCTTGGTGAAGGTGGTGAAAAAAACACAAAAACCCCGCCGAAGCGAGATGTTTCGGCGAGAGAAGTTGCATTTTTAATTGTGGTGCGCTGCTATGTTAAATCTTCAGCACGCAGTCGGGTTCGACCTTTTTGCAAACCTTTTTGATTTCGGCAAGCACGGCGTTGGGTTGGTCGGAGTCGATTTCAACGGTCATTTTCTGCATCATAAAGTTGACGTTGGCGTTGCTTACGCCCTCAACCTTTTTGACGGCACATTCCATTTTTGCGGCGCAGTTGGCGCAGTCGAGATCTTGCAAAGCAATTACTTTTTTCATTTATTGTTCTCCTTAGGTAAAATGTTTATGGTTCTTTTACGTGATTTCTCACGGGAAAGACAATTTTGCGCGCACCGCTTGGCGGCGGTGCTTTGCGTGGCAGGCGGTGGTGATAGTTGTGTTACCTGCCGTTTTCGCTCGGGCTATCGGCGGTTATTCCGACAAGTGGTCGAGCGCAAGTTTGATTATGCTGTACACGTGGTCGTCGTCAAGGCTGTAGTAAACTTCTTTGCCTACGCGTTTGTTGCGTACCAGTTTTGCCTGGCGCAGTATGCGCAGTTGATGGCTGACGGCGGACTTGGTCATGTTGAGCACGGTGCAGATATCGCACACGCACAGTTCCGCCTTGGTAAGCGCGGACAAAATGCGTATACGCGTGCTGTCTCCGAAAATTTTGAATAGTTCCGCCGCGTCCGCAAGCAAATCTTCGTCTGGCATATCCACGGCAACCTGTTCGACAACTTCGTCGTGTACGTGTTCGTATTCGCAGTAGTTTTTGTCGTCGTTCATGTATTTGTCCCCTTTTTTTATCCGTGTCGTTCTTTTTTATAAAACTGCAAACAATTGAATAATTGTTCAACTGTCCATATTATATGTCGCTGCAATTTATTTGTCAACGAATTTTACAAGGTTATACAAAATATTTTGTTTTTTTTCTGTTTGGTTTAATGTCGATTGATGTTTGTAACAGTATTGGCGTTTTTTGCGTAGTATATTTGTGGAAGCGGTGTCAAAGGCGGCTGTCGGTTTAGTCCGGCGGTTTGATTTGCCATGGCTTTAATAAACACAGGAGGAAAACGGAAAAATGAGTTGTTGTAATTTTCCGCCGATTTGTTGCGGCGGTGGAAGTAACGGTAACGGCGGTGACAGGGACAGGATAGTAATCATAGAAAGGGGACCTCGCGGACCGAGGGGATTTACAGGACCGCAAGGCATAATGGGTCCGCCCGGTGCAAACGGCGCAACGGGCGCAACCGGACCTGTCGGACCGCAAGGACCGCAGGGCGCACAAGGTGTTACGGGTCCGACCGGTCCGGTCGGACCTACAGGACCGCAAGGACCGCAGGGGCCTCAGGGGCCTCAGGGGCTTCAAGGCGTGCAGGGCGTGACAGGACCTCAAGGTGAAACCGGAGCAACCGGACCTGTCGGACCACAGGGGCTTCAGGGCGTGGCAGGCGCAACTGGAGCAACCGGAGCCACAGGTCCGCAAGGTGCAATCGGACCGACCGGTCCGACAGGCCCCGCAGGCCCGACGGGTGCATCAGGTACGGGCCTCATAGCATACGGCGGTTTGTACGGCACGACAACCGACGCGGTAGCATTGACGACAACGCCTGTTGCATTGCCGCTCGGTACGCAAATGCCTTCAAGCAACCTCACTTACGGCACAAACAGTGTAACGGTGACAGACGCCGGGACTTATGAGCTTGCCTACGGGGTGCGCGGCAGTATGTCCGACGGCAGTTCGCTTACGGTGTCTGTCGGGCAAAACGGTACGGCAATCGCCGCGACCACGATTACCGACGCATTGACAAGCGGAACGCCGAGTTCGGTGCACGGGCAAACGATAGTGACTCTCAGCGCGGGCGACGTGCTTACATTGCTTGCAAGTGACAGCGGCAGTGCCACCTGGACGCCGGGCAGCGGTGCAAACACTTACCTTACCGTCAAGAAACTTGACTGACGAAAGGCGAAAATCGTACAAGAGCGGATTTGAGATAAAGCGGTCGGCTGTGGTGTGCAACTATTGCAAATCTGCAATCGTAGCATGGATGTCTTTGACCGGCGCAACATAATTATAAATGTCATTGCGATGCACCGTTTGAAATACGGTTATTAAAAAAATCCTGACCGTGCACGCCGGGGAGCCAATCTCCCGAAAGGGTACCGCTCGACTGAAATATGTTTAACGCAATAAACAATTTACAGCCGAACGAAGTCATGTGGATGGCTTCGCACATTATTGTACTGTAATTTGACGACAAAACAACTAAACACGCAAAAAAAGACGTGCACCTCAAAAGAAGTGCACGTCTTATTGTTTTGTAATGTTATTGGATAGGCGTGACGTTGCTTGCGCGAAGTTTACCGTTTTTGCTGTCCTCTTCGATGTCGAACGAAACCTTTTGTCCGTCAGCCAATGTCTTGAAACCGTCTACGTTGATTGCGGAAAAATGTACAAATACGTCTTCTCCGCCTTCGTCGTTGGAAATGAATCCGTATCCCTTGCCTGCGTTAAACCATTTTACTGTACCTGTCATTCTGTCGGTACCTCCAAAGAATTTTTGTAACCGATTCAAAAGATGAGCACCAACTTATTTTTTCGGAAAAAGTTCCGTGTTTAGGTCACGAGCTGTCTTAATCTTCTATTACAGCAATCATTATAAATGTAACATTCACAAATGTCAATACTGTTTTTTAATAATGTAACAAAAAGTTGATTTGTTCATTTTTGAACGAGCCGATAAAGGAAAACAAGCGTTGTTATGATTACTTTCAGGCGTAATTATAGTGTAAGCAAAGCGTTTGCACAGATTTTTTTATGTGAACTATGTGTAATTACAAGTGAATTGCAAGTTGGTCGCGGATTACTATGTGATAACTATGTAAATATATAACTTATAAGTTATTTCCGTTTTCTTACCGTTTTACAAAAATTCATTGACAAAACGCAAACTGTTGCGTATAATACTGGCAAAGAAAGGTTATCGCTGACTAACGTCGGCTTGAGATGCTATATGCGAATTAAGTTTCGATTGCGCCTTTCTTTTTTGAAAGTAGACCTGTGGTAGCTAATGACTACCGCCAATAGGCTACTTTTTTTGTTGACAAAACGCAAGTGTTTGCGTATAATATGTGCGTAGTCGGTCTTACTGCGAGATTTATCTCGATGTGTGAAGTGCGAGTCTTCGCGCCGACTATCCATTAAGACGGATGTTTAATCCGTCTTATTTTTTTTATCATTTTTATTGTTTTAAGTCTTTTCGTGTATACGATACTTACTGTCAGGTGCACACACAGATGTAGAGCGAGCAACCCATAGTGTTTTTTTACTCAAGTATTGTGCTTTTCACGCGCTTAAATCGATGTGTGCGGTAGTGAATGTTGTTAATGGTACAACGACCAAAGCCGAGGAATTTTTTCTCGTCCAATGTCCGAGTTTCCTTCTTCTCACACAATAAAGCCGACGACAGCTATTTAATTTTCCTTTTACCCCAAAATCCTATTGTGTGTTAAATTGTTTTGTGATAAAATGTTTATATCATATCCGAGGTTTGATGGTATTGACAAGACATAAAATTTTGCATACGTACGTAAACGGAAACTACTTTGTGCGCATTTACGATGACGGAACAAAGGTGCGCATGGGTGAAGGTGACTTCAAGCCGCTGTTTCCCGAAAACATAGACGTAAAAATCACTTCGCGCTGCGACGGCGGTTGTCCGATGTGCCACGAAAACTCAACGCCCGACGGACGGCACGGCGACCTGTCGTTGCCTTTTTTCGACACGCTTGCGGCAGGGACGGAACTTGCGATCGGCGGCGGCAATCCGTTGGAACATCCCGACCTTGTGCCCTTTCTCAGACGTATGAAAGCGCAAGGCGTGGTGTGCAACATCACTGTCAGACAAACGCACCTTTTTGCAAACAAGGATTTTGTTCAGTCGCTTATCGACGACAAACTCGTGTGGGGTGTGGGTATTTCCTTTGTCGAGGCGAGCGACGAATTGCTTGACTTCGTGCGTCGCAACAAAAATTGCGTAATTCACCTGATTGTCGGCGTACACGGCGTTGACGTACTTGAGCAACTTGCCGACAAAGACCTTAAAACCCTGTGGCTCGGGTACAAACGCTTCGGGCGCGGCGAAAAATATTACAGCGCAGATGTGCAACGTAAAATAGACGAACTTAAAGCCGTTTTTTACGATAACGTTGACAGGTTTGCCGTTGTGAGCCTTGACAACGCCGCAACAGAGCTGTTTGCCGTTAAGGAAAATATTTCACGGGCGGATTTTGCGCGGTACTACATGGGTGACGAAGGAACTTTTACCATGTATGTGGACACAGTAGACAGGCAGTTTGCGGTAAATTCCGTCACGCCCGTGAAGCAGCGGCAACCGTTGCATGACAACATAAGGACAATGTTCGGCGCACTGCGCGGAGGTAAGATAAAATGAAAATGACCATAAGAAGAAACGTATTTGAAACAAACAGTTCTACCGAACATACATTTACATTCAGTCTGGCGCACAAGCCCTTTGGCGACTTGAAAAAGTACTACACGTTCAAAACGCTCAAACACAAAATTGCCATTATTTCATGGCTGTTCGGCGAGTGCTACCTTGACGACAATTGCGCAACAATGGGTTGGTGTACGTTCGGTCCGTATTCGCTTGACAACATGCCCGAAGCACTCGGAAAAGACGTGCTTGACGAACTGAATAAACTTCTCTGTGGCATAGACGGGCTTAACGCATACGAATTAAAACAAAAAATAATGGACGCCATTGTCGAAAAGGAACAAACTTACTACGCCGACGACAACTTTAAGTACAGCGACTATCTGTTGCCGCAAAAGGCGGAACCGTACATTTGCGACGACAATTTGACCGACGACATGCGTCGCACGCTTGCGCTTAAAATATCGCTGCTGATGCTGTGCGACATCGGCGACGAGTACGAGAAAGAATTTTTTAAGGTGTTGCGCAGACAAACTGATATCGACACTTACATCGAAGCGATGTACACGTTTGACAATCGTCTTGTGATGATAGGTAAACTTCGCAAATTGTTTGAAAAGGCGGCGTTTGAACTTACGGGCGAAAAGGTGGATGACGTGTGCCGCCAAATAGGCTACGTCGGCATTGATGGCTTGCTGAACGATTACTACGATTTTGACGTGTTTACAGACGGATTGAAACTGGACACAAAGACGAACAATGCCTTTTACCAAAGCGTCAAAAAGTTGCTTGCCGACGAGGATACGATTATCCTTGCCGAATGACACTTGTAAAGACGGTTTACGAGCCGTGCAGAGCAATTGAAATTCTGTGTAGCCTTTTTTTGTGAAAGCGCAGAGTTGTGTAGCCGTGTGGTAGTTTGTAAATGACGAGAGACAAATTTGCGTCGTCAGAATGCGGCGTTGTCTCTTACGGAGGTTTTATGAAAAAAGTAGTGTGTATGTTTTCGGGCGAGTGGATACTGAAACACCGCGGCGATGACCCGATGCCCGTAAGCAAGTTGAATATATTTCTGTCGGAGCGTTTTGCCGACAGATACTTTGTAGACAAGGACACTTATTCCATACTGGAATTTTCGTTGGATGTAGCCAATGTGACGGTGGCGCAGATTTGCGCAATAATTTTGCCGTTTCTTCAACGCAACTACGACGATTTCGAGGAGAAATTTTTCAATGCGGAAGTGCGCGACGCACCCGACAGAGTCAATCCGCGCACAGGTAAGGCGTCGGATGTGGACTTTTTCGGAATGGTAAACGGCTACGAAACGTCAACAGACAGCACGACCGCGGACGACGTTGACCTTGACGATGACCGATATGCGAAAAATTATGACGATGGCGGTCAAAGCTGTGGAAAAACGTCTACGACGGAAGAGATTCTTGCGCAAATAGACAACCTGATTTCGGGTGCGCAGTTCAAGGCGTTTGCGCACGAGGTCGCCATGCTTGCGCCCAACATAATCCGCGACAAAATGCAGGACGTGTTTTTCCGTCAATGTTTGTTGTTCAGCATAAACGACGGTTGCGGACTGGAAGATTATCTTAATTTGTACGCATCGCTTATCAACGGGCTGGGGCTCAGCAAGATGAACGGAAAGGTGTTTTTCGACAAAATGGAAGCATTGCGTTCGGACAGACGTTTCGATCCCAGTGAAGTAGTCATCGAACACCTTGCGGAAGTTGAACAAGGCACGATTGTGTGCATTGACCTCAGCGACTGGATGAACGACGTTCGCGCACCAGAGTTTCGCTCGTTCATGACGGGGCTTGCCAAAATGGAAAACCTCGGCGTGGTGGCGTTTCGCGTGCCGTTTATCGACAAGGAAGTACTGGGCAAAATTTCGCAGGCACTCAACGATTTCATGTTTATCCGCGAGTTGTCATTCCCGCCCTTTTCCAATGAGGAAATCGGACGCTATGCCGATGTGGAAGTGAGCAAGTACAACTTCAGCATGGATGAAAAAGCATGGGACGGATTCTTCCGTCGCATACGCGAAGAAAGCAGCGACGGACGGTTTTACGGCGTGGACACAATCCGCAAAGTGGTGTGCGAAATGCTGTATCTCAAGCAGCTTGCAAATGCTCAAAACGGCGAAAACGACCGTCTGATACGTGCCGTCGACGCCGAAAAGTTGTGTGGCAACGAAGTGTTTGACAACCTCAGCGGTATGGAAATGCTGGACAGGCTTGTCGGCACGGACAAGATTAAGCAGCGCGTACTGGAAATAATTTCACAAATCGAACTTGCGCGGCAAAATCCGTCAATTGGCAGTCCCTGCCTGCATATGCGTTTTGTAGGTAACCCGGGTACGGGCAAAACGACTATTGCAAGGATTATCGGCAAAATTCTGAAGGAACGCGGCGTGCTGCGTATAGGTGAATTCCACGAGCAAAGCGGGCGTGATTTTTGCGGACGTTACATAGGCGAAACCGCACCGAAAACTCTCAGTTTGTGCCGCGCGGCTTACGGCTCGATACTGTTTATCGACGAAGCGTATTCGTTGTATCGCGGCGAGGACGACACCCGCGACTACGGACGAGAAGCGTTGGATACCTTAATTGCCGAAATGGAAAATCACCGCAGCGATTTTGTCGTGATTATGGCAGGTTACACCGACGACATCAACAAGATGATGAAAGGCAACGCAGGGCTGGAAAGCCGTATGCCGTACGTGGTGGAATTCCCCAATTTTACGCGCGAACAGTTGTATCGGATTTTTGAGTCGATGGTCAATGGCAAACTTGCCTATCGACAGGATATGCTGGACGAGGCAAAGGCGTACTTCATGTCGCTCAGCGAGAGTTTTATTACAAGCAAGGAGTTCAGCAATGCGCGTTTTGTGCGCAACCTGTACGAACGCGTCTGTGCCAAGGCTGCAATGCGTTGTCAGCTGGACGGCTGTCGCGAAGTGGTGCTTACGCGCGAAGATTTTGCCGCAAGTGTAAGCGACAAGGAATTCAGCGAACTTAACAAAAAGAAGCGCGGTATCGGCTTCGGGCAATAGAAGATTACTCTGACGTGGGCGGTGTTACCTGCGAAGGACGAAATTTGTAGTAAAACTCTGTCAAAATGCTTCAACTATAAAAGAAATCGCCGTTTTACAGAGTACTATTACAAACATAGTATATCAAAATATAACAAAAAGGGCGAGATTTGCGTTAAATCTCGTCCTTTTTTCTTTGTTGTTTTTTGTTGTTTTTCCGCTAAAAATCGTTTTTTACCGTTCTGTAAAATTGCTCAGAATGTCCCTATCGGTCAATCGGATTGCCTTGCGGCGCGCAGGGCTTGTATTACACGTGACCGAGCGCAGGCAGCAGATTGATTGCGATAAAGCAGAAAATCATCAGCGACAGTGCGTCCACAATGGTGGTGATTACGGGGCTTGCCACTACGGCAGGGTCAAGTTTCAATGTCTTTGCAAGCAGGGGCATCAGGCAACCGACGGCTTTGGCGATTACTACCGTTGCAAACAGCGACAACGAGATTACAAGGCACAATTGCCAGGTGTAGTCGTAACCGAACAAAAGTCTGTCGATAAGTAGCAGTTTCGCAAAGCATGTGACAGCCAGAATGGCGGCAAGCATAAGCCCTACGCGGAACTCTTTCCACAGCACTTTGAGTACATCTCTCGGGTGCACTTCATCAAGGGCAAGTCCGCGGATAATGGTAACCGATGCCTGACCGCCTGCGTTTCCGCCGGTGTCCATAAGCATGGGTACACAGGCAAACAGTAGTGTGCTTAGCGCATTCAGACGTGCCTCGAATGTGTTTATTATTAGTCCCGTAAATGTCGCCGACACCATCAGGATAAGTAACCACGGTACGCGCGCTTTCCAGATTTGCCACACGCTTTGTTCAAGGTAAGGTTCGTCGGTGGGGTTTACTGCCGCCATAAGTGAAATATCTTCCGTCGCTTCGTCCTGAATTACGTCGATGATATCGTCTACGGTGATTATGCCGACAATGCGCTGTTCGGTGTCTACCACGGGGATGGCGTTGAGGTCGTATTTACTGATTATCTGCGCTACGGCTTCTTCGTCGTCGGTAGTTTCGCAACTGATGATGTCGGTTTCCATTATGTCGGCGATTACCTTGTCGTAGTCGTTAAGCAGCAGGTCCTTGACGGACACGCTTCCCAGCAGTTTGCGCCCCGGGTCGGTCACGTAGCAGGTGTAAATTGTTTCCTTGTCCACGGCAACCTTACGGATGCGGTCAAAGCATTCGCGCACGGTCCAGTTTTGTTTCAGCGACACGTACTCGACGGTCATCAGCGAGCCTGCGCTGTCCTTGGGATACTTCAGTATTTCGTTGATTTGCGCGCGCGTTTCGGCGTCAGACGTGTTTATGATACGTTTGACTACGCTTGCAGGCATTTCTTCGATGACGTCCACCGTATCGTCCAGGAACATTTCGTCGAAAATGGCTTTCAATTCGGCGTCGGAAAAACTGTTTATCAGCATTTCCTGACTGTCGGAGGTCATTTCGACGAACGTGTCTGCGGCATTTTGCTTGGTAAGTAATCGAAAAACCACCGGCATTTCCTTTTCGGGCAACTCTTCCAGCAGTTGAGCGGTGTCCTGAGGCATTTCGTCGTTAATGAGCGACTTGATTTGCCTGAAATTGCGCTGTTCCAGCAGTTCGGCAATTTTGTCGGACAAGTTCTTTGTTTCTTCATCCATAGCGTTTGACCTCCTTTTGTATATTTTTCTTCGGAAGTGTGCGGTGGCTTGTCAGCGGTGCACTCATAGGGCGGGAACGGAAAAGCGTTGTCGCGCGTTGCGGCTGACGGTAAAAAGCAACAAAAAAGCCCGCGCTTGTAACAAGTACGGACAAATGCTGTTTCAAAATCGATGCGGCAATGCCGCTGACGGAAACTACGTCTTACCATTACAAGCTTTAGCATCACAGGGCAATGAAATTGCATTAGATTGTGCCTTGGTTTCGACACGACCTGCTAACCATACGTTGCATGTCTCCATGCGTAAAGTCGGTAGCAATCCGTATCCCTGTGGTAGCCTCACCTACCGGAGAATATTAAGTTTGTCGTTCCGCGTTGGCACAACCTTGCGGCAGCGTTTGCGGAATTTGTACTTGTAGTATAAGTCTTTTATTCGGTGTTGTCAACCCTTTTATATTATGTTTTTTGCAGGGTTTTCGTTCGCAGTCTGCAACAAACTTTTGAAATGTTAACTATTCGGGTGTGGTGGTTTTCTAAGCGTTGGCGTGGGCATGCGAGCGTTGCCCGCCGCACGATCGCTTGTTGCCACGCTTGCGGGAATAATCGGCGACAGCGTCATGGAAAACTTCGGTTTGCGATGTCGTAGTAAATATGCTCCGACAATACAATTACAAATTGACTTTTACTTTGTTTTGTGGTAATATTGTTTTACAAATAAATGCCGAAGCGAATGTGGCGTGCGTTTCGGTCGCATATCGTTTGCATGCGGCAACAGGACGGTTGACGTGTACAGGCTTTTGCAAAGGAGTATGCCGTGAAGGAGTACTATCTTAACAGGTTTAAGTGGATTTTCAACTACACAAGCAACAACTTTCTTTACATAATCGCAAAGACGTTGTGTATTATCGTCGGTTTGCCGATTTACTGCGTTGTTTTTGCGCTGGAAATGGTGCTGACGTTTGTCAACATGCTGTTTTGCTGGATACCGATTTTGTCTGTTGTAATGACGGTAATTTGCAAAGGTACGATACTTATCATCGACAAACTGTACTACATTTGCATACTTACAGACATCGGCAAGTACAGGGACGTTTGCATTGCCGAACCCGACGTTGCGACGGGTGAAGTGCGGCAACACGCCGATTACGTGGTGCGCGACGACGAAGGGGACGCAACAACGGACGCTGCCGCAAGCGACAATCTGATCGGTGAACAAGCGAACGTTACGGAAAACAACGACAACGGCGAAGATAAAACGGACGACAATAATCAAGTCGAAGAGTAATCGGGCGTTGCTGCAATTGCGTAAAACGGACGATGTGCCGAAAGACAACGTGCGGAGCGTCCGTGTAACCGCAACATGTCTGCGTCTGTAATTCGTTGCCAAGCAACAATTCTGCCGTAGTTATCGCTCTCGCGCAACAGTCACAAATGAATTTAAGACAGCAATTGCTGCGGTCATTGTTTAAGGCAGCCGAAGAAGTTGTATTTGTTTAAGGACAGTCAATCAGGCTGTCCTTTTTTTGCGACGGTCAATCAGGGTGTCTTTTTTTTAGTGTCAGCCGAACAGGCTGTCTTTTTTTTTGTTAAAACCTCGGATTTTGTCCGAGAGTCAGACGAAAAATCCGAGGCTTAGCAGAAGTGCGTCGTTTATCTGTTGCATAATTTCCGGCGGCAACTCGCCGATGCGTTCGCGTATGCGACTTTTGTCGATGGTGCGGATTTGTTCCAACAGTACGACAGAGTCGCGCGGAAGGGGCGTTGTGTCGCTGTGCAGTTCGATGTGCGTAGGCAGTTTGGCTTTGGTAAGTTTGCTTGTTGTTGCGGCGGCGATTACGGTGGGGCTGTACTTATTTCCGACGTCGTTTTGCAGCACGAGTACCGGTCGTATGCCGCCCTGTTCGCTGCCGACGACGGGGTTGAGATCGGCGTAGTACAGTTCGCCTCTTTTGATGGTCATTTTGTGCCTCCGATTTGGCAAAAACAGTAGTAATGCAACAAACGGCGCACAATATACTATGTAGTTTTCGACAAAATCGTTACGCCGCGTGTAAGTAGTGTAGACCTGTTTCGGGCGATGTATACGGTAAAATAAAAAGAACACTGTTGGTAAACGGAAATTTTATGTAGATTTTTAGACGGTGTTCAGAACTGACTTATACGGTGGATATTATAATTTATCTTTGCCCCCCCCTCATTCGTCGCTTCGTGACACCTTCTCCCCGAGGGCGAAGGCTTTTACACGGACAGCCTAATACAATTTCATTTGTTTGTGACTATGACACAGACGATGACGAAGGCTTTTCGTCGAATGGCAAATGTGTGTTTATTATGTCTTACCTTGCAAAGGCTCGGTAAGCGTGCAGTTTGTAATATAAGTGGTTTATTTATCAAAGTTTACTCAGCTAAAAAGTATGCTTTTTCTGCACCAAAAAAATAATAAGAATAGATTTTATCTTATCTCCCCCCCCCGTCGTCCAAACTTTTGGAAGAGGGGTATGGGGAGAAACCTTTTCTTGGAAAAGGTTTCTCCCCATAAAATCACTTGTAAATATCTAATTACAAATTCAGATTGCGTTCCATTTCTTCCTTGAGCGAACGCGAACAGACGATAAACACCACAATAAGATTGAACAGTGCGGCAAAGAAGCTGACAAACGGAATAAGCGTCCGAGCAGTTACGTTCCACAGCGGCGAAATCCAGAACAGTATTTGCGGACAGATGGCGTAGAACGTTACGTATATAAGCGTGCTGAACAACTGTCTGTTGGTGCGGCGGTAAAAGATGATGAGTATGTCCAACGTAACAATGCAGGCGTCGTAGACAAACGGCAGTACAAACTCGGGTACAAACCAGCGGAATTGCCAGTTGCAAATGCCCAGTTCCAACGCAACGGCAAGAAGTGTTGCAATGAAAATGTTGCGTCGCATAATATTGACAAACTTCATTTTGTTGTTGATGGGCGACATTACACCAAATATTGCCAAGATTACGGCAAGGCAGACGTAGTAGCACCACAGGTGGTTTGGCGTAAGAAGCAGATTGAGCGCAATGGATATTGCGGCTATTACAAGCAGAATTTTGTTGAACTTGTGCTTGAAAAAGGGCACGTAGGTGTTGAGCTTAAGCGTGGGGTAGGTTACTTTTTTGTCCTCGGCGGTGTAGACGGCGCAATTATCGTTGTCGTTTGCGGGGTCGAGGTAACTGCCGCACAGAGGGCAGTTTGTTTGTTGATGGTGTACGTTTACTTTACATTTGGTGCAGTATTTCATTCTTTGTCCTCCCAAATGTCGCTTTCCACGGCGATGTCAATGCCTGCTTCGGCAAGTTTGCGGAAGAAGTACATTTCGCAGTCGCGTTCCACAAATGGGGAAGTCATGCTTATTACGCAGGTGTCGTTGTAGGTGGCAACGGCAAAGTTGTTGGTTTTTTTTGCAGGCTTGCCCAGCATAAAGTCGTAGCGAAGTACAAGGTCGTCAAATTGTTCAGGTGCCTTTACTACGCCCAGGTTGCTCAGTGTGCTGCAATTTACCACGCCGTCGCCGCGCCCGGAAACAATGCAGCCAAGCACAAAACGCTTGACCGCAAGGGGAACGATTTTGAGCAAGGGGCTGTTGCCGTTGTTGTAGTTGAAACTTACCATTCCGCGGAAGTAGTCATCGGTCATTTGTTCTTCCGTTTGTTTGCGGATGTCGTCGATTACTTCGTCTATGTCATTTTGTCCGTTGTATTGGTAAAAGATGTAACTGCTGAAGTTGCGGATGGTTTCCATATCGTAAATTCGCCGCAGGTTTACGGGGATAAGTACGCGGATGGGCGGATTTTCGGGTGAGTTGGTAACAGCCGCAAGACGGTTGAGTGCCATAAGTTGCACCGCGCCAAGATATTCCGTAACGGTGGCGTTGTGTTGTTTTGCGACGGATTTAAGTTGGCTTGCGCTCATTACTCCGCGTACCGTGACGTACTTGCCGCCGCGTTGGAGCGTGCCGTTCAACTTTTTGCTTTTTACGGGCTTGGGGCATGGCGGCGGATTTTTTTTGACTGTGACGGCAGCGAAGTTGTCGCGGATTTCCTCAAGCGACGGTATGTCGCGGTAGTCGAAACAGTTGGTGCAGTCGATTTTGTATCCGAGCCGTTGGAAGTAGCGGCGGAGCAACGAGTTGAGAAAAATTATACCGCCCGTACCGTCGGTTGCCGAGTGAAAAAACTCGACGGAAATCTGGTTGCCGATGTAGTTTACGCGGATCTGACTGCGGCGGCTGTCCACCTTCATTGGGCGACCGGGCACCTTGGTTTGCGGTTTGACTGTGATGGGAATTGTCGGTCTGTCGATAAACGGCCAGAAAAAGCCGTTCTTCACGCTGCCGCAAATGGTGGGAAAACGCGCCGCAATGTCGTTGACGGCGTACTGCAGTTCCACGGGGTCAACGGGGTCGCGAAGAAGAGCGGACACTCGAAAAATGCTGATGCTTTCGCCCCGTGCCACAAGTGGGTACATCAGCGCGGCGTTGTCCAGCTTGTACCATTTTTTGTTGTCGCGTTGCAAGTTGGCAATGGCGGCAAGTTTCTGCGCAAGTTTAACTTCTTCGGGAATTTTGGCTTCGCGGTCGGCGGTGCGTTTTGCGCGTGCTGCCGCAGCCTGACTTGCGGCAAGTTGTCTTGCCTGTTGCTTTTGCGCTTTCTTTGCCTGCCTGGTTTCGACCGGCGACGACGTGGTGCTGCCGTTTTCGGCAATTTGCGCTTCGTCGGTGTTTGTTGTTTTGTTGTCTTGTTCTGTTGTCATTTTATGTTAACCTTTTTTTTTCGGTCTTTTTGCAAGCGTAAACTTGTTTTTTGTATTGTAACACATTTCTCGTTTTTTTACTACTGTTTTGCGCCTTTGTCTTTTTTGCACGGCGGACAAAACCCGTAACGGCAGTAGCATTGTACGATTGTAAGGTCTTGTTCGGTCAGGTCCTGCGTGTAAAACCGCCGACTATGACGAAATTCGTGGTTTTATAAAGTACTATTACACGCATAGTATGTCAAAATTAAGCGGCTTTTGCATTGAAAAAATACAAATTGGCTGAAATTGCCTGTAAAAAGGGTGCTAATGGCGCAAAACGAAAAATATGTACAAATCCGCGTATAGTGTAGCAAGTCTTGCCGCAACAAACACGCAAGCGATTGACAACATCTCGCTAAAATAGTAAAATATAAATATTATATAGGCTTTCGTTACGTCGGCTGCGGCGTGCGAAAGTCCTGACAAAAGGAAGTAATTGTTTTGCTTAGTTTTCTGTCGGCTGTAACACGGGCTTTTTCGGAAGAACAGTTTGTGTGGGGCAACAATACATTCGGCTTTGTGTGGAATGTAAGTCACCCTGCGCTGGTAGTGTTCGGCTTCCCGATTTACATTTACGCGCTTTGCATAGTTACAGGTATGTGCCTGGCAATACTCATTGCAGGCAGGTATTTCAAAAAACGCGGTTACGATCCGTACGACATTACGGTTTACGCCATTGCCATTATTCCTCTCGGCGTACTGGGCGCAAGGGCTTACGTGTACATTTTCCCGTGGGCGGGCAGTGTTCCCGACTGGTCAACCTATTTCAATTTCCGCAGCGGCGGACTTGGCATTTACGGCGGTGTTATTGTAGGCTATGTTGTGGCATACGTGCTGAGTAAATGCAAGAAACAGGACTTCCGCATAATTGTAGACTGCATTTTGCCGGGCGTGCTGCTTGCGCAAAGTATCGGACGTTGGGGCAACTTCGCCAATCAGGAAGCCTTCGGTAATCTGATTACAACCGACTACTCGGCAATGCCCAACTTCTTCGAGGGTATCAACGGTGGCAAAGTGCACGGTTTCAACTTCCTGGCGGTGTGGATCGATCACACAAGTTCCGCGCTTGGCAGCGGTCAACCGGGGTGGTACCAGGCAACATTCTTTTACGAAAGTTTTTGTACGTTTGTCGGTTTCCTTATTTGTGTGTTGGTACTTGTCCGCAGCAAACGGTACAAACTGGGTTGGATTGCGGCATTCTACGGAATCTACTACGGTATCGTTCGTCTTGTAATCGAAGGCATGCGCAGCGACAGTCTGTATCTGTACATCGGCACACTGGAAACGGACATCAAGATTTCGCAACTTGTGTCGGTGCTTACAATTACTTTCGGTTTGTGGACGCTGAGTAGAATTTACCGCAAACAACTGCATGCGCTGTACAGCAAAATGTTTACAAGCGAGCGACAGGAAGTTTCCGTTTCGCGTTGGATTTTGTGCGCGCTTAGCGGCGTAAGCCTGGCTGTGGCGATAGTGATGTTTGTCCTCGGCGGCGAAAGTCGTCTGCTTGTCGGCATTGCACTGACCCTGCTTTCGGTGTACAGCGCGCTTGGTGTGTGGTCGCTGTGGGACAGACTGCAACTGTATTGCAGCGGTTGCGGTAAACGTTCCGCCGACATAAATGCCGCCGAAAGCGACTACGACAAACACCTTACGGCAACAATATGTTACAGCGTGGCTTTTGCGGTACTTGTGGGCGCAGGGCTGTTCAGCCTTATTCGTTGGGGCATCATGGACGGCATCCCAAACGGCGTGGTGCTGTTTGTGGTGCTGGGCGCACTGGCGGCGGCGATTGCGCTGTGGAAAATAGTGCCCGCTGTCAAGGAACTTACCAAGTCCGTGCCGGAGCATATCGTGCTTAGCGTAAACTGCGATTGCGGCAAGGCGACGGAAGTTAAACTCAACAAATTTTTGCTGTTTGTTTTTCCGCCGAAGGTTTACGTCGATTACGGGGTGGAAAACCTGCGCGAATGGATAGACCCGGAAAAGGCAAAACCCGTTGCGGCTTGTGCGGACGGAGTGACGACGGAAAGTGACGGTCAGTCGGGCGACGGCAGTGCGGAAAGTCAAGGCGACAATGCCTCCGTCGACATTAGCGGCGACAGAGACATGCAAAACAACGCCGACGACAAACATCACAACAAAAGTAATTGACAGAGGCGCATTGCCGACGACAAAAATAAAGGAAAAAGACATGAGAAACTTAACTTTACTTACCGATTTTTACGAACTTACAATGATGTACGGATACTGGAAGCACGGCAAACAGGATGAAATCGCAACATTTGACGTGTTTTTCCGTCCGTTTGACGAAAGCAACTTCTGTATTGCCGCAGGACTGGAACAAGCCGTGGAGTACATCGAAAGCATACACTTCGGCACGGAGGAAATCGAATATCTGCGCTCGACAAAGGCGTTCAGCGACGAATTTCTTGCCTGGCTTGCCGACTTCAGTTTTACAGGCACAATCAAGGCAATCCCCGAAGGCACGGTGGTGTTCCCCTACGAGCCGCTTATGACCGTAACCGCGCCTATTTGCCAGGCGCAACTTCTGGAAGCGGCATTGCTTAACATCGTCAACTTCCAGACCCTTATCGCAACCAAGGCTCGCCGTATCTGCTATGCGGCGGCACCTGCAGGCGTGTTGGAATTCGGTCTGCGCCGCGCACAGGGACCGGACGCAAGTATCTACGGCGCGCGCGCGGCTGTAATCGGCGGCTGCACAAGCACAAGCAACGTTCTTTGCGCCAAGATGTTCGGTTTGCCGCCCAAGGGAACCCACGCGCACAGTTGGGTGATGAGTTTCCCGACGGAACTGGATGCCTTTATGGCTTACGCCGACACCTATCCGGACAACTGCCTGTTACTTGTGGACACCTATGACACCCTTAACAGCGGTGTGCCAAATGCAATCAAAGTGTTTGACTACCTCAAAAAGAAGGGCTACAAGCCCCTCGGCATTCGTCTTGACAGCGGCGACCTTGCCTACCTGTCCAAGCGTGCGCGTAAGATGCTGGACAACGCAGGACACGCCGACTGCAAGATTTTTGCAAGCAGCGACATTGACGAGTATGTGCTGGAATCGCTTAAACAACAGGATGCCAGAATCGACATTTACGGCGTAGGTACTCGCATGATAACAAGCAACAATACACCAAGCCTTGGCGGCGTGTACAAACTTGCAAACGTACGCATTGACGGAGTGGACTATCCCAAGATGAAGATTTCCGACAACCCGGTCAAGATTACCAACCCCGGCAAAAAGACGGTGTATCGTCTTGTGGGGCGCGACACGGGCAAAGCCATTGCCGACCTTATCTGCCTTGAAAACGAAGTTATCGACGACAGCAAAAACATTGTCATTACCCACCCCGTGGAACGCTGGAAAACCAAGGAAGTTGTCAACTACGAAGCACGCAATCTGTACATCGACGTGTATGTGGACGGCAAACTGGTGTACAAGCCCAAGACGACATTTGAACTTGCCGCCGACTGCAAGGCAAGCCTTAATATGTTCTGGGAAGAGTATCTGCGTCTCAGCCAACCTCACAACTACAAGGTTGACCTGTCCGACAAACTGTACGAACTTAAACAGTCGCTTATCAAACAAGAAGTAAGCATGGTGAAAGAATGAAATTTCGCAAAGTATTTCGGGGATATGACCCCCGACAGGTAGACGAGTTTTTGAAAACTCAAAGTGAAAGCGACAAAATGGTGTTGCAAGCCACGCGAGAACGCGTCGACCAACTGATTGACGAAAACAAACGCCTCGGCGAGCAACTCAACAAGTACCGCAAGGACAGCGAAGCTATCTCGGCTGCCCTCGTGCAGTCGCAAAAACTTGCAAAACTGCTGAAAAACGACGCCGAAAAGTATTCCGAAGTGGTGCTGCTTCGCGCAAAACTGTTTTTTGCTGCGTGGCAGGCATACGCGCAAACGCTTGTTTCCACGCTGAGCCGTGAGGAACTTGCGCGATTCGACGAAATCAAGGACAAACTGGAAAAGTTGGTGTATGCCTACGACGGACGTAACATTGCGGGCGAAACGGCGGATCTCGCCTTGTCGGCGGACGGTGCGGCTATCAAACCGCAGACAAACGACGCGGCAAGTGACAACGGACAACACGCCGCAAGCACCGACAAGGTTGCAAACCCTGTCAAACGTATTCAGCAGGCGGCGGACGTTGTAATCGACCCGAAGGAACTTATCCACCCCGACAAAACATTGGAAGAAATCTGCGCCGACCTGGGGCTTACGGGCGGCGACAGCACGATACAACTCGACATGCCCAATGGGGATGACTGACGATGTGGGACATCGTGTTGGACGCACTTGTCGACAGTGCGAAAACATTGCCGTTTCTCTTAATCATTTACCTGTTTATCGAGTTTCTGGAAAGCAACAAACGCGCTCGCGACAAAACGGTAAAACTGCTTAACGGCAAATGCGCGCCTCTTGTGGCAGGTGCCGTGGGCATTGTGCCGCAGTGCGGGTTTTCCGTAATGGCGACGGATTTATATTTGCAAAACTACTTAAAAACGGGCACGCTGATTGCGTTTTTCGTGGCAACCAGCGACGAGGCGTTACCGTTGTTGCTTAGTAACGGCAAAACCGTCGGCGTGGTGTGGATTGTCGTACTTGTCAAAATCGTGTATGCCGTAATTCTCGGATACATAATAAACGCATTTGACAAACGTCCGCTTGCGGACACCTACGAAGTGCACGAAGAAGAGGGATGCTGCGGTCACGAACTCAACGAAGATGCCGTGCAGGCGGCGTGTAACGATGAAAAAAACTGCGACGAAGTGACAGATAACGGCGGCGACGAACATTCGCACGAACACAACCGTGAAAAGGAACACGCGCACGGCAAGTTTGCCAAATTTCTTAACTTTGTCAAACATCCGCTGTTGCATACGACCAAAATCTTTGTGTATATATTTGTCGTCAATGCGGTGTTTGGCTTGTTGCTGTATTACTTTGAGCAGCCTATCACTCAATTTACGGCGAAACTTGGCATATTCCAAAGTTTCTTTACCGCAGCGATAGGGCTTGTGCCGAACTGCGCAAGCAGCGTAATTCTTACGGGAATGTATGCCAGCGGCAACGGGAGCATTATCGGGTTGCCTGCGCTTCTGGCAGGGCTTGTGGCAAACAGCGGCATTGCGCTTGCGATTTTGTTCAAAAACAAGACCAACTTCAAACGCAATCTGCTTATTCTTGCAATTATGTACTTTGCCGGCGTTTTGTGCGGCATCGCATCCCAAGTTGTCTGCATGTTGCTGTAATTGCTACGAATCTGTGACGAAAATAGCATATGTTTACACAAAAAAAAAGAAGTCCACAATAGTGAACTTCTTTTTTTTATTTACCGTGCGTTACCGTCGGCTTAGTACATGTCGCCCTGAGGTGCCGCCACAGGTTGTGCGGGTTCGGGAATATCGCAAACGATGGATTCCGTCGTAAGCAGTGTGCCTGCAACGCTTGCCGCGTTTTGCAATGCGGAACGGGTAACCTTTGTGGGGTCAAGAATACCCTTTTCAATCATGTCGCCGTAGGTGTCGGTAAGCGCGTCGTAGCCGTAGTTCATGCTCTTCTTGGCAAGTACCTTGGCAACGATTACGCCGCCGTTTACGCCTGCGTTTTCGGCAATTTGCTTGATGGGTGCTTCCAGTGCCTTGCGAACAATCATTGCGCCGGTTTTTTCGTCGCCGCTGAGGCTGTTTACAAGTTTGTCAACTTCGGGGATTGCCGACAGCAGTGCAACGCCGCCGCCCGCAACGATACCTTCTTCGACGGCTGCGCGGGTTGCATTGAGTGCGTCCTCGATACGAAGTTTGCGCTCCTTCATTTCCACTTCGGTTGCCGCGCCTACTGCGATTTGCGCTACGCCGCCTGCAAGTTTGGCAAGACGTTCCTGCAATTTTTCCTTGTCGTAGTCGCTGGTGGTTTCGGCAAGTTGGTTGCGGATTTGCGCCACGCGTTGCGCGATTGCGTCGGGTGTGCCTGCGCCTTCCACGATGATGGTGTTGTCTTTGTCAACCTTGACGCTCTTTGCGCGACCAAGCATGTTGATGTTGGCAGATTTGAGTTCAAGTCCAAGGTCCTCGGTGATTACCTGTCCGCCTGTCAGGATTGCGATATCCTCAAGCATAGCCTTTCTTCTGTCACCGAATCCGGGTGCCTTTACCGCAACACAGGTGAAGCTGCCGCGCAGTTTGTTGAGAATAAGAGTGGTGAGGGCTTCGCCTTCTACATCCTCGGCAATAATCAGCAGTTTACCGCCCGCCTTGACAACCTGTTCGAGAAGAGGCAAAATTTCCTGAATGGAACTGATCTTTTTGTCTGTGATAAGGATAAACGGATTGTCCAGTTCGGCAATCATTTTGTCGGTGTCCGTCACCATGTAGGGGCTTGCATAGCCGCGGTCGAATTGCATACCCTCGACGATGTTGAGTTCCGTCTTCATGGTTTTGCTTTCTTCTACGGTAATTACGCCGTCGTTGCCGACCTTTTCCATAGCCGCACTGATAAGTTCGCCGATGGTGTTGTCGCCTGCGGAGATGCTTGCAACCTGTGCGATTGCCTGTGCGCCTTGTACGGGCGTGCTGATTGTTTTGAGCTTGTTTACGCAAACTTCGACGGCCTTGTCGATACCTTTACGCAAAATGATGGGGTTTGCGCCTGCGGCAAGGTTTTTGTTGCCCTCTACGATGATTGCCTGCGCAAGTACAGCCGCCGTGGTGGTGCCGTCGCCTACAACGTCGTTTGTTTTGGTGCTGGCTTCCTTGATTATTTGCGCGCCCATGTTTTCAAACGGGTCTTTGAGTTCGATTTCCTTGGCAATGGACACGCCGTCGTTGATTACCACGGGTGAACCGTACTTCTTTTCCAGGATAACGTTACGTCCCTTGGGACCGAGTGTGATTTTTACGGTATTTGCAAGTTGGCTTACGCCGCTTTCCAGTGCTCTGCGTGCGTCCTCGCCGTATTTGATTTGTTTAGCCATTTTGTGTTCCTCCTTACTCTACGATTGCAAGAATGTCGCTTTGTTTGACGATAGTTACTTCCTGACCGTCAATCTTGAATTGACTGCCGGCGTACTTGCTGTACAGCACTTTGTCGCCCGGTTTAACTACCATTACGACTTCCTTGCCGTCAATTACGCCGCCGTTGCCTACTGCGATTACTTCGGCAACTTCCTGTTTCTCCTGTGCGGCAGTGGGCAGGAAAATTCCTCCTACGCTTTGTTCTTTTTCTTCAAGTTTTTTGACTACGACTTTGTCAAAAAGTGGTTTCAATGTCATAAGTAACAATAACCTCCGATTTTTGATTTACCGTGCGGAAGCAGTGCTTTTGTCGTCGCTTTGTTCGTTTGTCGGCAGTGTGTTTACTGTGTATGTGCGCCTTGCCGAACGCGTGCCGAAACAACGATATTTACTTATTAGCACTCTTCTGCCTCGACTGCTAACCATATTATACTACGGTTTGAAAATTTGTCAAGCCTATTGGATATTTTTTTTGAAAAATGAGTACACTTCGACAAAAATAGTGCAAATCCGACAACGAAAAAAAGTGTTGCATTTTACAATGTATATTGGTATAATACAAAATATATTTTGTAGTTAAGCCGCGGTAGGGTTTGGGCTTTGCCTGCCGCGGAAAGGAGTTTTGCGTGAACAAGTGGGACAAGCGTTTTATGGAACTTACAAGGCAGGTTGCTTCGTGGTCCAGTTGCTTCAAAAGCGACAGACAGGTAGGCGCGGTCATCGTAAAAAACAAGCGTATTCTTACCACGGGTTACAATGGTGCACCCGAGGGTGTAAAAAGTTGTAAGGAACGCGGCGAATGTATGCGTATGCGTCTGGGAATTGCCAGCGGTACACGCCACGAGCTTTGCTATGCCGTGCATGCGGAACAGAACGCGATTATTCAGGCGGCGCGGCTCGGGACGGTGCTTGAAGGAGCAACGCTTTACTGCACGCATCAACCATGCGTGATTTGCGCAAAGATGATTATCAACGCGGGTATCAAACGCATTGTGTACGGCGAGGGCTACCCGGACGAGTTTGCGCTGGAACTTTTGCACGAAGCCGGCGTAGCGGTGGAACTGTACAAGGACTGACGGTTGGCGTAAGCAGACTCACTACGTCGTCACTTTCAGTGGATTTTGTTGCCGCCGAAACGACAAAAATATTGCCGCCGAAACGACAAAAATGCAAAAAAAAGCTCTTACAAACCTTCAACTACTTAAAAAAGCGACATTTTGAATAATACTATCTCACACATAGTATGTCAAAATGCCGCTCTTTTTGTTTGTTACAGGCAGGTTTTGTCGGCAAAATATCGCATCGGAACGTCAAACAGGCTGAATGGACCTTTGTAGCCGTCATCGGCAAGTTTCTGTACGGCAAACGCACAATTTATCATTATCGCAGCGGTAAAATCGGCGTTGTTTGCAACCTGCAAGGTCGTTTCGGCTGTGTGGTATTTACCCGTCGCGTACACCTTGCCGCAGTGTGACATGTCGGCTTTGAGTGCGCGCACTTCCTGTTGCGAAACGAAATTTACCTCTGTTTCGTACCCGTCGAAGTAATCGGGCATGGTTGTGATTTGCCTCCTGATTGCTTCCTTGTCAACGTCGGCACAGGCAACGAAGCATACCCGCCTGACCAGTTGTTGCGGCTTTGTTTGTCCGTTGAAAAATCGCTTGGAAGCGTTGTCGTAAGGCACGGTAAATTGTACGCCGTCCAGTACGCCGCGGATTGCCCGAAGCGCGTTTCCGTGTCCCATGGATTGACCTTTGCCCCATGTTGTGGCAACAGTGCCAAGCGGTGCAAATATGCCGCGGACAAGGGACAGTATCCCCGGGTCCCAACCGACGCACGCAAGGGAAACGGTGTCCGGTTTTGTCTGCTGCAGCAGGCGCATGTAGTTGTCCGTTTCCGCGTGGTCGTCGAAGCAATCGACGGTGTTGAAGTTTGCGAAACAGCGGATATTTTCGCGGAGGTCGGCGTAACTGCCGAGTGCAAGCAGACACACATCTATGTCCGTTGCCTTTGTCGCATCGTCGAAACTCGCCCTCAGCGGATTGTCGATTTTTCGTCTCGAAAAAATGCGTACAAGCCGCATGTCGTCACGCTGTTTGATTTGTTGTTCAAGGCTTTTGCCCAGGTTGCCGTAACCTGCGATTGCAACGTTTATCAATTAAAACTCTCCTTTAACGGCTTTGTATTAACGCAGCGTAACACGATTGAAAAAATGGCTGTTTTGTGTGGCGAACTTCGCCGCGTAATAACGATGGCATGCGTCCGTATCGATGGTGGCGGCGGCGAATGAAACCCTGCCAAAAGTCCGCCGCGTTTTTACTGCGTTTGTTAAATGATATTGCCCATTTGCGCGACATATGCCGTCTGACGTGCCCCGA